>ERZ791821.170-NODE-170-length-65264-cov-5.574813_pt1 | contig 65264 bp, 64 predicted proteins | sample MGYA00510300_ERZ791821 | MGnify/ENA primary metagenome ERZ791821 (study PRJEB30046, sample SAMN00792034) | human gut metagenome | study: EMG produced TPA metagenomics assembly of the A metagenome-wide association study of gut microbiota in type 2... | reverse complement strand
CAAAAAGAGCTGTTGAAAGTCTGCTTTCGACAGACTTTTGCAACAGCCCCTTTTCTTTTGCCAAAATTGGTTCGCACCGACTCCGCTTTCTCAAGTCGAAATCAAGCCGCCCATGTTTAGACGGACGGCCCATCGGAATCCTGAGATTAATTCTTCAGACAATCAGACATAAACTTCTTGCGAAGCTCGCCCTTCAGTGCTTTCTCTTTAGCCTCCTTGCTGCACTTGACCATTTTTTCCTGCTGTTGGGTAAGTTTCTTTTTTCCGTCATCAACTTTCTTGGACAAGCACTCCTTCATGAATTCCTTACGCTTATCGCCGTGAAGATCCTTAGCCGCAGCTTCTTTGCTGCAGTAAGACATCTTATTTTGCTGAGCGGTGAGATGTTCGGAAGTGTCTTTTGCGATGGCCGGATTCATGTATACGGCAAAACCCAGGAGAGAGGCAATCAAAACCAAACGTTTCATAATCAGTCCCTTAAAAGGTTGCAAAGAAGTTGATATCTCCTTTATAACTCTTTAGAGGTAAAAGCTTTAGGCAAAAATCCAAGATTGAGCATGAAAACTTCCGTGCTCATCTTCTTGCCAAGACGGGTAATTTCCTTCCTTTGCCTAATAGTCCTACCTCTAAATATCGGGTTTTTTCTGTCTCTTCTCCGAAAATCAGCGGTTTTTTCTCTCTAAAATAAGTTCATGTTCAGCGCGTGTTCTCGGCGAACCGCAGGCATTTTTACGGATAACCAATGAATACATCTGAATATTTAACTTTGATGAGGGATCGACTCACCGCAGCTTTCGATTTCAAAGAGCCGCCTCAAGGACTCAATCCTCAGCCGGCGCTTTGGGCCGTACATAATCGAACTTCAGAAAAGTACTTCCTCTCAAAAAGCATCTCGTTATACACAGTGAACAATGACGAGTATGTCGGGCTTTATGGCTGTACTGACAAAATCAAGGAAACAGACATCGAAGCCGTTTTCGAACAGTTCAAAAGACTGATTTCGGAACTACCGACGGACGAAAAGCATATGTCCTCAATTTTCACTGCGGCGTTGATTTCCGAAGAGGAAATTGACCTGAAGATTGTTGAGACGGCGTCTGCCAAAAAGTTTCATAAAGACTTTTGGTTCTCTCTTCGCGGTTGGGCCGATCTAGCCTTCATTTTGGTCGATCTTAAAAACGAAAAGATTTATTCCAATTCGTTCGGCAAAAGGACTGTTAGAAACTTCGGATTCCCCAAGAAGTCTGACTAATAGCTTTATTTAATTTATCTCAAACACCTAGGAATGGAAATGAACGGTTTTACCTTACTTATCGGCTCAGCGGTCATCTTTCTGATCGCCTATGTCGTTTACGGCTCCTGGCTTGCCAAGCAATGGGGCATCGACCCGAAACGCAAAACACCAGCAGAAACTCAGAAGGACGGCATTGACTACCTTCCGACAAAACCGGCTGTTCTTCTCGGTCACCACTTCTCTTCAATCGCAGGCGCCGGCCCGATCGTCGGCCCGATTACCGCGGCTGTTTTCGGATGGGTTCCCGTCACACTGTGGATTATCGTCGGCAGCGTCTTCTTCGGCGGCGTGCATGACTACGGTTCTTTGGTGGCTTCTTTGCGTCATAAAGGCAAGAGTATCGGCCAAATTATCGAAGCCAACATCGGTGAAAGAGCCAAGATTCTCTTCGCCATCTTTGCCTGGATTACATTGCTAGTTGTGATTGCAGCCTTCGCCAACATCGTTGCTGCTACTTTCGTGGCCAACCCTAGCGCCGGCACATCCTCCTTACTCTTCATTCTGCTTGCTGTCGCTTTCGGCCTGCTCGTCTACCGTACCGGCATATCTCTTTTCCTCGGTACAGTCCTGGGCCTCATCGGCATGGCTGCCGCTTTCTACATCGGTCATATCTTCCCGATCGTCCTTTCTAAAGACATGTGGCTCCTGATCATGATGGGCTACATCTTTGTTGCCTCCATCGCACCGGTTTGGATTCTTCTGCAGCCTCGCGACTACCTGAACTCCTTCCTGCTTTATCTGATGATCATTGCCGCCTTCCTCGGCATCTGCTTCTATCAGCCGACCATGGAGATTTCTCCGTTTGTAGGCTTTGATCTCGGGCACGGTCAGTGGCTCTTCCCGGTTCTGTTCGTTACTGTTGCCTGCGGTGCGATTTCCGGCTTCCATTCTCTGGTTAGCTCCGGTACCAGCTCCAAGCAGCTTGATAACGAAAAGAACGCCAAGCTCATCGGCTACGGCTCCATGCTGATTGAAGGCCTCCTGGCAATCTGCGCCATCATTTCCGTCGCTTACGTTGCTGCTGACAAACTGCCGGCTCTCCTGAAAGCCGGCGGCCCGGTCAACGCCTTCTCTCAAGGCACTGCAACCTTTATGACAGCGCTGGGTCTTGATTTCAATCTGTCTAAGGAGTTCGTTGCTCTGACGATTTCCGCCTTTGCGCTCACTACTCTTGACACCGCAACCCGTCTCGGCCGCTTCATCTTCCAAGAACTGGTTACACGTCCTGTCGAAAGCCGCAACGGCGGCAAGGAACAGCCCATCGCTGCTTTCCTCGGCAACCGTTACGTCGCAACGGCGATCACGATCGCTCTGGCCTGGTACATGTCCGTCGGTTCTTACCTCACGATTTGGCCGATTTTCGGTACTGCAAACCAGATGCTTGCCGCTCTGTCTCTGCTCGCTATCGCCGCATGGCTCAGAAAAGAAAACAGAAAGACATTCATGGTCACGATCCCGATGTACTTCATGTTTGCCGTCACCTTCTGCTCTCTTGGTCAGCTGATCTACGCCAACCTCGGCAAGAACTGGCTGATCGTCGGCATCTCCGCCGGTCTGGCTGTTCTGTCTGCAGCTCTGTTCATTGAAGCCTACCGAGTCTTCAGCAACGACAAAGGTCAGATCCCGAGTAACCTTAAAGCTCAAAATCAAGAGTAAGTCAGTAGTTACTCACTCCTAAAATTACGGCCTTCGCCTAAAAAGTGAAGGCCGTTTCGTTTAGGTTGCTTAGAAACACTGGGCCTTCTGCCAGACTATTCCTGGCTGAGAATTTCCGGATTCAGTATCTCCAACTCATCAATTAAAAAGCCCGCGACTGCAAACCGTTGTTTTCTCTTTAAAGCTCTTTCGGCCCATCATCGAGCCACTAGAGATGCTTTTTAGAGAGGCGGCTTGAAGCTCTTTGCTGTCATTGGACAACATACAAATGTCTCGAAAAACAACTCTGTTATAGAGGGGAAATTGGAAGAGCGTCCTTCCGACTCCAGCCAAAACAAAATTCTCGCCCAGAGCCTTCTGTAATCTGAACGGGAATTTAGCTTTTGTCGGTGACTGTCTCCATAGAACATCAAACAGCGGACAGAACAGTCATCAACAGAAATTAAGTCAAGGGAGCGAGCAGCGCTAAAACAATATTGGCAACCAAGAAGAAGACGATCGCAGAAAAATCAATGTTCTTCCAAACCGGAATAAATTTCTTAATCGGTGCCAGGAAGGGGTAGCAGAGATAACTCAGCGTACGGTAAAGAGCGCTTGTTTGGTTTACCCAAGAGAGAATGCAGAAAAGCAATGCGGCAAACATTGCAAGTTCAATGGCCCAGTACACCACCAGAACGGCGGAACCAAAGAAAAATGGGAAAAATCCCCCGGCCCCCGAGCCCATCAGCCAGTGGAAGAACTGATAAATGACGGCGACTAAGTAGCAGACAAAAATTGAAGGCCAGTCAATGGTCGGCGTTCTCGGAATGAATTTAGAGACCGAACCGACAGCCCACTGCGTCGTGGTATAGGCGAAAGAAGTGATCGGATCGTTTCCGGGAGCACGCAAAAACTTTAAATAAGCTCTTAACAAGAGCAGGCACGCGAAAACCGTGCAAAGAAGTCTAAGGGTTAATAAAAAAATCGCGGACACTTTCTGATCCTCTCGTTTTACTTGTTTTGTTGTTAATCATTCTAAATGAGGCGGCGGTCAACAATGCAGAATTTTGGCCTGAACCGCTCAATTAGACGTTTAGACGTAAGGAAAACACAACGGCTTACCGGTCGTGCAGAGACTCTCATACGTAAGCCAGTCGAAAGCAGGGCCCGGATCCGTCTTGCGAAGCGGTGCGATCATGGAATGGCCCGTGACGTATTTGATAGGATAAGCTTCGGCAAGTGCATCGGTGAGGCGCCCGAGCGTTTCATATTGCGCCTGCTCATAGGGCGCTGAGTCTGTACCTTCCAATTCCACGCCGATCGAGAAGTCATTGCAGTTCTCACGGCCCTCGTAAGAGGAAACGCCGGCATGCCAGGCACGGTCCAAACAGGAAACGTACTGGAACAGGCGTCCACTCCGATCAATAAAGAAGTGTGAAGAAACGCGCAGTCCTTCTAAATCTTGGTAGGACGGATGCTTGCAGCAGTCAAGCGTTCCGCAGAAAAGCGCGTCGACATCTCCGGTTCCGAACTGGCCGGCTGGCAAACTGATGTTGTGTATCACCAGAAGAGAAATCTCCTCGCCTTCCGGCCGCTCGTTGAAATGCTCGGAGGGCCGAATTGCCGCTTCGTCACACCAGCCGTTAGGAAAAATTCGCATCAGTGCGCCTTCGGGCCTTTCATTGCGTGCTGGCGGCAGCAATAGTACTTCCCATTGCTGTATACAGCTTCACTGATCGGAACATACAAGCCGCAGTTCGCGCACGAAACCATCTTTTCGCCCGGCATATCGTTTTTGTGTTCCGCAAGATTGGCTTTTTCCTGTTTATCCAGGCGCTTTTCAAGCTGAATCTGCTTTAAGCGCATGGAACGCCAGGCAAAGTAAATAACGGCAACGATAAGAACAAAGAAAATGATCCTGGACATGACTTAGGCTCCCGGAACAACTTCCATAACAAAGCGAACGCCGATATAAGAAACCATCAGAACGCAGAAGCCGATAACGGTCCAAAGAGCGGCAAACTTTCCTCTCCAGCCTCTGAGATGATGTCCGAGAAGCAGGATTCCGAAGATGACCCAGGCCATGCAGGTGGTGACAGTCTTGTGGTCAAAACGGAAGGCTTGGCCGAAAAGTTCCTGAGAATAGACAGCACCGAACAGAATCGCAGCGGTCAGAACAATGAACCCGACCCAGATCAAACGGAAAAGGATTTTCTCCATTTCCATCATGGAAGGCATGTTGTCCAAAATATTGACGTGCTTTGCGCCCTCGTGAGTAACAAAGTCCTTGGCGCGGACTCTCTTATGAACGGCCATTAAAAGCAGTCCTTGGATAAGCGCCATCGTCATCACGCTGTACGCAAGAATCGCCAGAAGCAGATGCAGTCTGAAAGGGCCGCTCGCGGTTTCCGGCGCTAAGGGAGAACCAGGCAGCAGAAGCGGCAAAAGCATGCTAACCGCAGAAAGCGGCAGAACAAAAACCAGCATGGCGCCGATCTTAGAGAAGAAACTTTCCAAGAGCAGCAGGAACGTGCAGGTGAACAGCGTAATCGTCAGCGCTAGCGCCATTCCAAAGTGCGGAGTCCCGTACAGGAACAAAGCCTCGTAAATCAGGTAAGCCTGGATCATAAGACCTGCGCAAATCAGGGGGCGAATCCAGAATTTCTCCGTAGGTTCAGGCTCTTGCAACGTTTTGTAAATTCCGAAGGCTGCGGCTAAATACAATACGCCCGCAAAAACGTAAAATATGGCATTCAATGTCATCGTTACGACTCTTTTTTATATAGTTGATCGTATTGTATGACTTAACTCTTTCCTTTGAATTAATGTAATGCTCGATTCTCTTACTCAGCGTCTTACCAAAGTCGTCAAAACCATTCGCGGACAAGCTCGTCTGACCGAATCCAACATGCAGGACATGCTGCGTGAAATTCGTATTGCTCTCCTCGAGGCAGACGTTGCCATTCCCGTGGTCAAAGATCTCATTGCAAGAATTAAAGAAAAAGCCCTCGGAACCGAAGTTCAGACAAGCTTAACTCCGGGCCAGGCATTGGTCGGCATTGTTCACGACGAATTAACAAAAGTTATCGGCGGAGAGGATCCTGAAAATGTTCGCGAGATCAACCTCGCTACCCAGCCTCCCGCAATCATCCTGTTAGCCGGCCTTCAAGGTGCCGGTAAAACGACGACCGCCGGCAAGCTCGGTAAATGGCTCAAAGAAGAAAAGAAGAAAAAAGTTCTGACAGTTTCCGCCGACGTGTACCGTCCTGCCGCTATTGATCAGCTGCAAACAGTTTCTCAGCAGGCCAACATTGACTTCTTCCCGAGTACCCCGAACGAAAAACCGCTCGATATTGCCCGCAAGGCCCTCGAATACGCAAAGCTTCATTACTACGACGTGCTCATCGTCGATACGGCCGGTCGCTTAGCGATCGACGAGCAGATGATGAATGAGGTCAGCGATCTGGAAAAATTCTTAAATCCGATCGAAACCTTCTTCGTGGTCGACGCCATGGTCGGTCAGGACGCAGTCAACACCGCGAAAGCCTTCGGCGAAAAACTTCCGCTAACCGGCGTGATTCTGACTAAGGTCGACGGCGACTCCAGAGGTGGTGCAGCGCTTTCCGTTCGCATGGTCACCGGTAAGCCCATCAAATTTATGGGCGTTGGTGAAAAACTCAACGGTTTCCAGCGTTTTGATCCGCAGGCCATGGCCGGACGAATCCTCGGCATGGGCGACATCGTTTCTCTTGTCGATGAAGTCCGCAAGAACGTGGATATCGAAAAAGCCCAGAAGTTCGCTGAAAAAATGCGTAAGGGCGACGATTTCACACTCGAAGACTTCAAGGATCAGCTCGCTCAGGTCAAAAACATGGGCAGTTTCTCTTCCTTAATTGAGAAACTGCCGGCACAGTTCGCCCAAGCTGCCGGCCAGGTTGACGACGAACAGGCTAAGAAACAGCTCGCCCGTACTGAAGCCATCATTGATTCGATGACACCGCATGAACGCAGAAAACCCGAAATCATCAAAGCAAGCCGCAAGCGCAGAATCGCTGCCGGCGCCGGCACTACCGTTCAGGAAGTCAATCGTCTGCTCAAACAGTTTGAGCAGAGCCGCGAAATGATGAAGATGATGAAAAAAGGCGGCATGGGCAAAATGATGCGCGCTTTCAGAAGCCTTAGCGGCCGCTTCCCGGGTATGGGCGGCATGGGCGGAGGCTTCTAGTGAGCCAAAAGGCTGTTCGTATTCTCGGAATTGACCCGGGGCTTAATCACACCGGCTACGGCTTTGTAGATTTTGTACCCGGTCATTTCACCTATGTCGCCTCCGGTGTTTTGAATGTACCCGCAGGCGAACTTTCCGACAGACTGGGATTCATTTTTAAGTCCTTGTCGGCTTTGATCGAGGAGCATCATCCGAATGTCGCTTCGATTGAAAAAACTTTCTTGAATACGAATGCCCAGTCCAGCATGCTGCTGTCACACGCAAGAGGCGCTGCGATGTGTGCTGTCGCATGTCACTCTATCCTATGCAAAGAAATCAGCACTCGCGAGATTAAAAAATCCGTAACCGGCTACGGCGCCGCTGACAAAGAACAAGTGCAGCAAATGGTTCTAAGGCATCTGAAGCTTGAGGACACGCGCTTCAGTCCGGACGAGTCGGATGCTCTGGCAACCGCGATCTGCTACGGCAGCTCCAGTATCCTGCTCGGCCTCGTACCGACACTCGGAACCAAGGCCGGCAGCAGCGGAACCGGTGTATCCCGCAGAGGCTCAAGTGCTCGCCGCTCAAGAAACGAGTGGACGAAACGTTATGAAGGAAAGGTCTAACTAATGATTGCAACCATTCGAGGAAAAATTCTTCAAAAAAATCCTCCGCAAGTTGTTATTGAGTGCGGCGGACTGGGCTACGAGATCGATGTCCCGATGTCCACTTTCTACAATCTTCCGAACATCGGCGAAGAAGTGTTTCTGGAAACCGTCATGATCGTTCGTGAAGATGCGCAGCTGCTTTACGGCTTTTTAACTTCTCAGGAAAAATCAGTGTTCCGGCAGCTTCTGAAAGTGAGCGGCATCGGTCCGAGAATTTCGCTCGCCATGCTCTCCTCTATGTCTGCAGAAGATATCGGAAACGCCATTGCCAATAATGAAATCGGACTTTTGACGATGGTTCCCGGCATCGGTAAGAAAACGGCCGAACGTCTCGTTCTTGAGCTGAAGGACAAGATGGTCGTCACTTCTGCGCCCACGGTTTCTTCCGTTCAGACAGAGGTCATCCAGGCTTTGGTTGCGTTGGGTTTCAGCGAACGCGAAGCTCGCGGCGCTGCGAAAAACGTCCCTGCAGATGCCGACGCCTCCGAAGGCATTCGTCTCTGTCTGCGTCAACTTGCTCAGAAAGGTTAATCCATGGCGGACAGCAATTCGATTCTTTCCTCTGAAAGAAAAGAAAAAGAAGAAGTCATCGACAAGGCCCTTCGTCCGACACGTCTCAAAGACTATGCCGGCCAAGACGGTATTCGTGAGCAGTTAGATCTGTTCATCACGGCTGCACGCAATCGCGGAGAAGCTCTGGATCACGTTTTGCTCTTCGGCCCTCCGGGCTTAGGTAAAACGACACTGGCAAACATCATCGCCAACGAACTCGGCGTCAAGCTTCGTCAAACGTCGGGCCCTGTTTTAGAAAAGGCCGGGGACTTGGCTGCCATGCTTACAAGTTTGGAGCCGCATGATGTTCTCTTCATTGACGAAATCCATCGTCTCTCGCCGGTCGTCGAAGAAATTCTTTATCCGGCCTTAGAGGACTTCAAGCTCGACATCATGATCGGCGAAGGCCCTGCTGCCCGTTCGATCAAAATCGATCTTCCGCATTTCACGCTTGTGGGTGCCACGACACGTGCAGGTTCATTGACCAAACCGCTGCAGGATCGTTTCGGTATTCGTGCCCAGCTTCAGTACTACTCGCCTGAAGACCTGACAACCATTGTGCTGCGCTCCATGCACCTGCTAAATATGCCGGCAGATAAAGGCGCAGCCGGTGAGATTGCACGCCGCTCCCGCGGTACACCTCGAATCGCAAACAGATTGCTTCGACGTATTCGCGACTTTTCCGAAGTCCGTCATCAGGGTCAATTGTCCGAACAAATCGCAAAAGACGCCCTTACCATGCTAGAAGTCGATCCGATCGGCTTAGACAGCCTCGACTGCCAATTCCTGCTTGCGATCATTGAAAAATTCCAAGGCGGTCCCGTCGGTATCGAAAACCTGGCTTCCGCTGTCGGTGAGGAGTCTGATACGCTTCAAGATATGGTCGAGCCTTATCTGATCAAAGAAGGTTTTGTTCAGAGGACACCAAGGGGACGCGTGGCGACACCGCGCGCATACAGCCATTTCGGGCTCGATAGAAAACATAAAGATTTGGGATTTTTATTCGATGACGACCAATATTAGTTCTTACAACTTGTCCGAGCGTCAGGTGCAGCTGGACTTGTCCGTTCTTCCCTACGATTTTGAAGAGAACGTCAAGACATTGAGCGAACAAGCGCGTCAGGCCTGGAACGACGTTCAAGATTTGGAAGCTTCTGCCTGCCCTGACAATAAGGCTCAAATCACGATCACGATGCACCCGTCCTTTGCTTCTCAGATTTACTTCCCTGAGGAGTTTTTGCTTGTCATGGGATTGGACTGCGTCGGCGTACGTCAGGTTCAGTGCTTCCCGCGCGACACTTCAAGCTGCGATACTGAAGACGGAGAAATTACCGTTGCGCTCGTCTGCGTCGGAAAGAGACAGGACATCCAGGCCATTCCCGGCAAACTGGAAAAAGTTGTCTCAGACACACTCGTCGGAAAACAGATTCGAACCATTGAAAGTATTGAAGCCGTCTCTATCTATGACCGCTTGGATATTCCCAACGATTACTTCGAGGACCATTTCTTAGTCGGTGTTTATGTGACGCCCGGAAAAACAATCGAAGAATCCAAGGAAGACTTTAAAAATTACGCTCAGAAAAACGATCTTGAAGTACACCCCAACTTCTTAGTCGACAAGGACGGTGTCTTCTATGTGCTTCTGCGCGGTGCCCGCTACAAACTCGATGCTATCGGCGACTACGCCTACACCTTCTGTGTACGTGTCCCGCCGCTGAAAAAAGCCTGACTCAGCGCCACACAACTAAACTAAAACGTCGGCTTTTCCTTTTAGGAGGGTCCTCAGTGATTTCTACTTTTTACTCGAACTCGTTCGAAGTTCTTCGAACGGTTCTTGCCACAAAAATCGGTTTTAATCTGGAGGACCTGCGAAACAGTAATGCCTCCTTTTTTGAGCAAATCAAGGTTATCGTCCCGACGCCGATGATCGAGGACAACCTCAACCGCTTCTTCGCGGATCACTTCGGAGCCACTCCGGGGATTGAATTCTCTAACGTAGCCAGCTGGATGTTCAAAGTTCTCGGACAGTCTCTCTCCAACGCTGAAACATCTCAGGTCATGGACTGGACTTTTTACGAGATCCTGCGTCAAAAGCAAAACAAAAAGGCTTTCCCTGAAGAAGAAAAGCGTCTTTATGAATACATTCAGACATTGGACCCCGTCGGTGTGTTGGAATTTGCCCGTCATCTGAACACAGTTTTCATTACTTACGGTTCCTATCGCTTTGACTGGCTGCAACAGTGGGCTTTAGAGAAATTCAAATTCAACCATAAGGTACACCCGCTTCCGGTACCAAATGCAAAGGCAGAAGAAGAGCGATTGAAGAAAAACGCTGACTTTTTGTGGCTAAAGCGTCTTTGGCAAGAATTAATCGAACAGACCGGCGCAGAAAGCGAAGGAAAAATCTTCGGGTGGCTTGAAAATACTATTGAGCGAATCCGGAAGAACAAACCGGTTGAGAACAGTCTTCCGATTCATCTTTTTCTGCCGTTCTCGATTCCGCCTAACTTACTGCCTCTGATTCGAGCTTATGAAGATTCTCCTGCAGAGCTTAATCTGTACATTCTTAATCCGTGCGCCGAGTACTGGTTTGAGTCCGTTCCGAAAGCGCAGTTCGACTGGTCCGAGAATTTCAAAGTCGACAACAGCTGCCTGAACTATCTGTTGACAAATGCAGCAAGCACGAGAGCCGCTATTGACCGATTGGACAGCTTCCTTTTTTCCGAGGAAGAAGCTTCGGCAATCGAAACGGATATCTCTGATAAAGACAAACAGAACCGTCAAAAGGCATTCGTCAAACAGCCGGGGTCTCGGGAATTTGTAACCTCAGAAAAAACTTTCGACCATTCCGAAGAAGAAATAAAAACCAAGGTTAGTGCCGAGACAGCTTCCGCATATCTGGAGTATCCCTCCAAGTCGTTTCTGCATAGCTTTCAAAACTCCATTCTTAGAATGGACAGCACGCTGCTGCCCATTGAGCCTGACGAGAAAGATGTCAGTCTTCGCATTCTCAAGGCGCCCTCTTTTGTCCGAGAAGTCGAAGCCACCATCGACATTCTCCAGAATTGGCTCACAGATAAAAAACGCGGCCTAAAACCTTCCGATGTTTTGGTCGTAGTTCCGGACATCGAAAAGGCAGCTCCTATCATTGAAGGCGTCATGGCATCACTGCCGAAAGATCTTTATATCCCTTGGAAGATCATCGGTCTCAGCGAAGAAAAACAGAATGCGCTTGCAGATGCGTTTGTGGGCTTGGGCAAACTCTTGATGTCCGATTTCTCAGCCAGAGAATTCTTTGATTGGCTGGAGAAACTCCCCGTACAACAGCAGTGGAACCTGTCCTTAGACGACATCTCTGTCATTCAGACTTGGCTTTATTCTGCGGGATACTCTGTCGGAATCGATCATGAACAGCTCGCGGCGCTGAATTTCACTGACGAAGACACGTCCTTTCAGGACGCCATGGAACGGCTTTCTCTCGGCTTTTTCCTTGATGAAGCTTCCCCTCTGCCCTTCAAGAGTGTTCTTCCTATTCGAGGAGATGAGGAAGCCGGTTTTAATGTCGTTTCCGACGGCTCGGGCCGCTTGCTCCAAGCGCTTTCTCAACTTTATCTGAACCTTGCCGATCAGCGTCGTGAACTGCTCGCTTCCGAATTTGCACTCCCCGCAGAGGCCTGGAGAGAAGCTCTGTTAGGTATGAAAGAGCGTTTCTTCGGAAACAACTGTGATCCTGAAGAGTCCTATAACTTCTCAGAAATCATCGAGACAGTCTGCAAAGGCATGGCTGCCGCTTTCGGCGGCACGGAAAAAACCGTCAGTTTCGATGTTGTATTAAGCGAGCTGCGAAGTGAACTCTCCAAAACAAAGCGCGATGTACCGAGCTCCGGAACGATGACCTTCGCATCCATTTCACTTGCCAGAGGAATACCCTACAAGGTCATTTGCTGTTTGGGTTTCGATGAGAAAAGCGGGTTCCCGGGAACACCTAAGTTTGAAGAATTTGACTTGACCAAGGATCACCGCCGCCGCGGTGACCGAGACGCAAGAAAAGACAATAACGCTGTCTTCCTTGACACGCTTCTCAGCGCTCGAGAAAACCTTTTGATTTCCTACACAATCGGAACGAAACCGCAAAGCGAAAATAATCCGTCGCTCGTCATTGATAATTTCAAGAATTACTTCCTTTCTCATGCCATGAGCGTAGGGATGGAGGACGGCACAGCTCAGGAAAAGGCAGACGAGCTTTGGAAGAGCATCGTGACTAAGGTTCCTTTGAATCGCTTCTCCATGAGAAATTTCTTAGAGGAAGCAAAATCTCTAGACAAACGAGAAAACAACTTGTTCTGGAAGAGCCCTCGGAAAGACGTCCTCGATTCAATCGAACATGCCTATAGGAACCCGGGCGCCAAGGAACCGATGTTTGCCAACACCGAGATTCCTGCTGAGAAACTTCCCAAAACGATGCAGCACCCGGTGCTCCGCGAACTGCAGGTTAATTTCCTCATAAAGTTCCTGACCTCTTACAACGAATGGACGGCAACGCTGCTCAAGCTTGAATCATCAGATTTCGAAGCCGACGAAAGAATGATCGTCCCTTCTAAGGACGACAAGCTTATGCACTCAGAGGTCAGCCGAAAATTTCTTTCTTTGCTTGAGAATAACTTCTCTGATCAAGAGGCGCTCAATCTTCTGAACCTTAATCCGAAGTACGGCATTGAAAGTGTCCGACGTGCGGTTCTCAGTTTTGAAACCTCAGAGGTTGCCGACGCTCACGCCGCAAGGAAACAATTTGAGGAGACTGAGACTTTAAAACCCCTCTCGGTGGGACTTGATTATCGAGTTCCGACTGCAGTTTCTAGCTTCGTCAATCGGCTCACAGACAAAACGGATCTCTTCCTTTGGAAAACGGAAGATGAGTCCTTGCGCGTCAAGCTCGGCGTCTTTTGCTCTGCGTCGGAACAAAACCGAGAAGTATTGCGCCAAATTATTTGGACCGAAGCCGGGGAACCCTACGATTTACTCATCTTTAACGAAAGTTCAGACACAGATCATTTCGTCATTTCTTACTCTTCGATTATTCAGAACCATGGCGGCGAACCGCTTAAAGCGTTCTTGAGGTTATTTGAGTGTCACTGCAAGCACGCACTTGGAATGAATGCCTCGGATGACGCACTGCTTTGGCAGGGTGTCTCAGAGGAAAGCGTAAGAAAAGCTGCTGATTTATCTAAGGCTCTCAAAGAAGAACTCAGCGATTACTACAAACTCCTCAAAGGTGATGGCAGAAAGAAAGACATCTACCTTTCAGAAGCATTCGAAGCGTTAATTGAATTCATTCAAAAACTTAAACCTTAATCGGAGTATTTATGCTTTATAAAGAATTTGATGCTGCCACAACGCCGATTGAGGGGCGCATGCTTTTGGAAGCCAGCGCCGGCACCGGAAAAACGTATTCCTTGATGCGAGTGCTGCTCAGGCTTTTAGTCGAGAAAGGAATCGAACTAGATCGTATTTTGGTCGTGACATTCACGAATGCAGCCACTGATGAGTTGTCCTCTCGTTTGCGCAGCAACCTGACGGAACTGATTGAACAAATTAGGCTGAACAAGAGCGGAAGCTTCAACGATCTGCTGGATAGTTGGGGAGAAAAGAAATATTCTCAGGACATAATTCTTGAAAAACTGCAAACAGCGCTGAATAAGATTGACGACGCTGCCATTTTTACTATTCACGGCTTTTGCCAACGAATCCTTCAGGACTTTGTCTTTTCTTCAAAGGGAAACTACGACTTTGAGATCGGAGATGATTCAAACGCTAAAGATAAAGCGCTGAGTACTTTTCTTCGTACAAACCTTCCGAAGGCCTATCCAGGCTACCCTACGGAACAACTGTCTCTGGCTCGAGACATTCCTTGGGAAGATATTCTGACAACTGCTGCCGGTTTGAGCAGAAGCAAGCCGCTCACCCGGCAAATGAAGCTGATGAAAGATGCGAATCAAAAGCCCGAAGACGAAACCACTCGGTTTTTTGAAACTTTCATTGATCAGGCAACAAAACTCTACGAAGAAAACAAGAAAGATGAACGTCTTTTTACGTTCGATGACCTGCTGATCGAAGCAGAAGAACGCATTGTTAAAGATCCGGAATTCACCAAGGCAATTCAGAACCTTTACGGCGCTGCTTTGATTGACGAATTTCAGGATACGGACCCGATTCAATACTCGATTTTCAAACACCTGTTCTTAGAGGATCCGGAGAACTCCAAACCCGTTATCTTTGTCGGTGATCCGAAACAGTCTATTTATCGCTTCAGGAACGCAAGTCTTGAAACGTATCTGTTAGCCAAAAACGAAATCAACAACCCTTATCAGTTAGTAAAGAATTATCGTTCTACTCCTGGGATCATTGCCGGAGTTAATGCGTACTTCAATCCGGAAGGGAAAGGTTCCCGCGGCGGCTTTTTGAATCAGGCCCTTTCTTATTCGCCGGTGAAGTTTAATAAGAAAAAACTACCGCTCCTCTTAGAGAAAGACGGCAAAGTCGAACCCCTTTCCTCTTTCGCTTTCTGGTCCAATGCCGACACTAAGGCCTTGTCCAATGCAGAGACACTTCGCGATATGGAGGCTATTGCCATCGCAGAGGAAATCGAATCCTTGCTAAAGGAAAATGTCCTCTATGACGGCCGGAGACTGAGACCCAGCGATATCGCGATTTTGGTTGCAAAGCGCTTCCATGCTGACAAGGTTATTGAAGAGCTGCGCAGGCGGGGCATTCGCACCCTTCGGTCTTCGAATGAAAATGTCTTATGTTCCAAAGAAGCGCACGAACTTAAGAGCGTTCTAGAGGCTATGTACGATCCGAGAGATACTCGTCTTGTGGCTGCGGCTCAGGCAACCAGGATTTTCGGCGACTCGCTGAATGACTTATTGAATAACGATGCGGCCTCCGCGCAGGCACGTCTGTTATTGGAAAACTCAGCAAAAATCTACGAGAAGAGCGGAATTATCGCTGCTGTTTCGAACCTATTTGCCGGCGCCAAAACCGAAGAGCGTTTACTGCAATACGGAGGAGAACGCGCCCTCACGAATTATCAGCACATCTTGGAGCTTCTTCATCAGCAGCACAACACCATTGATAGTCTTCAGGGACTGCTGCGCTGGTTAAAACAAGAACAAAAAAAGAGCAACGACAGCTACACTCTGAGACGTGAAACCGATTCCGATGTTGTTCGAGTTGAGACTATTCACAGCAGTAAAGGCCTTCAATACCCTGTTGTTTATTACCTTGACCGGCCGATAAGCTTTTCCAAAGGTCAGAAATTTAGAGATGATGCGACAGGCGTCATTACCTTCTATGAAACCGAACAGAAGGCACCGGACGACTTCATTGAGAAATCATATGAGGAGTCCATGAGACTGCTGTATGTCGCTATGACGCGAGCCACAGCAAGGGTGGTTCTTCCCTATTTCTTCAAGAAAACTAAGAACGGAGCGCCTCACGGCAGCGTCGGCGGAAAAAATCCGCTTGCTCAGGCTATCAGCGGAGAAACGTCCGGCGGATTGGCCATTATTGGCGGTTTAAACCGACTGCGGGAGGCTTTGAGCCCGAAGGAAGCGTCGGCAAGAGAAGTCAGAAAGGCCTTGCTTGACGGAATTTCCGAGTACAACAAGAACAGCGCACATCCTCTCATGCTCTCTGAGAAAGCTTTAAATGCTTACATTCCTTTTGAGATCCGTTTTGACTTCGAACCCGGCAAATATGGAGACTCCGAAGTCTCCTTCAGACAACCGCCGGAGCATCTTGATCTCAGAGCCGGTCGCGGTGAGAAGCAAAATCGTTCTTGGATTTCTTCCAGTTTCACAAGCTTGTTGAGGACCATGGAAGCACAGGACTCCGCCGTCATCACTGATGAGTCGGAAGCTCTTGAGTCAGAGGAAACTGTCGCGGAATCGAAAGAAGAGGACGTATTGGAAGTCCTCAAAGGCACCCAAAGCGCTGCCGAATTCGGCACGAAAGTCCACGAATTATTAGAAAAGATTTTCGACAAAAATTTCCATAACTGGAAGAACAGAGTCTACAAATTTTTAGATGATCGTTTTAAGGGTTATGTCGCCCCAGAAACTGAAGAACGAAAGGCCGAAATCGAGACTAAAACGGAAGAGTTCTTCGAAAATTTATTCGAAGCAAAGATTCTGCCCTCCGCGCCGGGCTTCCATCTCTCTCAGCTTTTTAAAAATCTTAAAGATTGCCGTCCGGAATTGAAATTCATGCTTTCCGTCGGAGCTCCGATAAAGGGCAGAGAACGTCTGACGGCGAGTCTTTTGGCTGAAACGCTAACGGCCTTTGATTCTCGTTATAAAGACTTTCATTTGTCAGAACTTGATATGCGCGGTTATCTCACGGGCTCCATCGACTTAGCTTTTGCCGCTGACGGCAAATATTGGGTCATCGACTGGAAGACGAACAAAATTGATTACCGCAACAACACTCCTGAGCTCTATACGCCGGAAGCCGTGAACGCCTTGATGAAAAATAATCACTACGAGCTTCAGTTGGCGCTCTATCTCGTTGCGCTCAAACGAATGCTCGAAGTTCGTTTAAATCTGCCGGAAGGTACGGGTTATAAAGCCATCGGAGGGGCGGTTTACTGCTTCCTGCGCGGCATCGACAGGAATGCGCGTGGAACGTACTTTGAACGTCCAAAAGATGCCCTTATCGAATGTTTAGACGACTTCCTGAAAAACGGATTCAGTCGCGAACTCCTGGAATCTCGTGCCAAAGGAGCAGTTTGAAATGATTTCGCAAAACCAAAATTCATTTGAAAACCTCGGCACCATTCTGCTTGACCTTTTAACTCGTCGAGGAAAAACCATTACAGAAGAGCTAAGAGACGCATTGGCGTTCTTCATGCTGCATCTCGGACAAGCCGAACACCTCGGAGGTTTATGTGCCGAGCTTGATGCAACGCCGCAAAATAAAAAGTACGTGGAGCTGCTCAGGGAAGCTGAGCTGCTAACAGACAGCAGCAACAAAATTGCTGACGAACCTAACAACCTTTCTGTCGCTCCTACGCCTTTTCTTCTTGACGAGAGCGAACCGAAAAAGCTGAGAATTTATTCCCGCCGCAATTTTTGCTCTGAAAGCCGTTTGGCCGCAGGTATTCACGGTATGTGCTCTACAAGCGCCAGCGACGTCAACGAGGTAAAAGAGGCCTTAGCACAGCTGGAACAGACGTTAAAGAATGCACGAGAAAACGGCGACAAGAAAGCCTACTCTTTAAATCCTCTGCAGCTGGAAGCCGCCGAACTTGCAGTTTCGGAGAAATTCTCCGTTATTTGCGGCGGTCCCGGTACCGGCAAAACAACCACCGTTGTGAAATTCATTGAAGCCTTTTTGGAAATACATCCGAAGGGCATCATTCAAATGTGTGCCCCAACCGGAAAGGCCACAAGTCGTCTTCTTGAATCCGTAAAAAATCAAGCGGATGCCGGTCCGTCCTCTGCACCTTACTACCCTGCCGTTCGCAAGGCCCTTGCGGAAGATAGACTGACTTCTTTGACGATCCATAAATTGCTCGTCACGGATTTATCCAACGGCAAACGACCTTCAGCAGACAATCCGATCGAAGCAGATCTGCTAATCGTGGATGAGAGCTCAATGATTGACTCCGCCCTTGCGTTAAAACTTATCAGATCAATTGATCCAACCAAAACGCAAACTGTGTTTTTAGGCGACAAGCATCAGCTGGCAGCCGTCGGACCTGGTTCGGTGTTTGCTGACATCTCCGACAATTCGGGTGTTTTGAAAGGCCACATTGTTGAATTAAAAGAGAGCATTCGCTTCAACGACAAATCCGCTATCGGCAGATTGGCGCAGCGCATGCTGGCCTTCGAAGAAGGAAGAGAAGCCGGCATTTCGGACTTTATTTCAGAAGTTGAGTACACGGACGATCAACCTTTTGAAGGATTTAAAGATACCGGCGTGTTTTTCAAATCTGCAGGTAGAAATCTTCCTCTGCAGGCTCAGAAGTGGTTAGAGGAAAAACTCGATTCCTACTGCAACGCAGTCGAAAACTTAAACCTGACTTTAACTTTGAACGATAAAAACGAAGTGGATTCAAGATCAGCCAACTTCGAAAACCTTCCTAATGATGTACAACAAGCTCTTAAAGACGTCTGGAACGAACTGAGTACTTTCCGTCCGTTGTGCGCACAACGTGAAGGTCCGACCGGCGTCAATGCCGTCAATGATTATTGCGAAGATTTTGTTAAAACGGCTTTCATAGTTCCATCCGCAGACGACATGTACAACGGCAAGGTCATCATTGTTCGTCAAAACGACTCCGGCCTTGGTGTCGCCAACGGCGACGTCGCTGTTATTTTCGGCTTGAAGACGGCTGATTCCGACAAACCGATGTGGTATGCATTCATCGGTGATCTGAAGAAAATCGTTCCGGCTCAGCTGCTGCCGAAATATGACACCGCCTTTGCAATCACCATCCATCAATCGCAGGGTTCCGGCTTCCGTGATGTAGCCATCTTCCTGCCAACACTAAGTGCCGGAAGTGATGCTGCCTCTTTATGCACGCGCGAACTTCTTTATACCGGCATTACTCGCTCGGAAAAAACGTGCCAGATTTTCGGGGCTAAGGATGCCCTAGACATGTCGTTAAAGACCGTCACGCAGCGCAGCGGAGGACTGCCTCAGCGGCTTAAAGAACGTTTCAGCGAACAAGGATAATTTCTCTTTCTGAGGGAAGAAGCCGAGCCGGTTAATCGAACCGAATCGGCTCTTCTCTTTCTTGAACTATGACAGATAGAAAATCAGTTCCTCAAAAACAGGAGCTCCGCCCAAATACTAAAGAGCAAATGCTCAAACGCTTTAAAGAAAATTTAAACACCTTCAAAAAGACGTTTGATTATCTCAAAGACAAATGAGTACACCATTAGATATTGATGCGGTGGTCTTGATCAACGAAGCTCTCACCGGCAATCGCTGCTCAGAAGAAAGAAAACAGCGAGTAGGCGGATGTCTGTCCAGCTATTCCTATTACGACACCGTCAGAGAGCAGATAACAAGCATCGTCGTCAGCCTTCTCAAAGGTCATTTCTTTCAGGACGGCAACAAAAGGACGGCGCTGGCGATTTACTTGGATCTGTGCCAAAACAATGGAATCAAGTTCTTGTCGGATCAAGACCGCTTAGGCGATGTTTTAATAGACATCGCTGCCAACCAGCGAGGCATCACTGAAAACACACGATTGCTCTTTCCGGATTAAAAAAGAAGTACCTCCTCGAGTTTGGCCTTTTAACAGTCTAATTCCCAAAAAAGACGTTTTCTTTGACACCAAGAATCCCAATACTTAAAAGACAGATCATCTTTAATTCGGTCTTTTAAAAACAAAAATCCCCTCCAAATTTTTATTTCATCTTTCGCTTATTTCGCTAAAACAGGCCGTTACTCTATCCGGATTGAAAAGAGAAACTCGTTCTCAAGCTCGTCTACTCACGATATATGTTCAATACTTGTTCAATCGTGTTCAATTTCTGCTCAATTCTCAAAAATTGAGGCTTTCTTTGACAGCAAAAATACCAATACTTAGAGGTTAAACTATCTTTAATTCTCTCCTTTAAAGATAAAACTCCCCTCTGAATTTTTATTTCGTCCTTCGCTGAATTTCGCTAACAGAGTCTAGAACGTCTTTCCGTATCCAGACGCGTCTTTCGGCTTTGTGGGAACTTCTTGTTCTTACTTCAGAGAGTCGAAATTCGGAACTGCTTCCAGCAAGCGACAGGTGTAAGGATCTTTCGGACGATTAAGGATTTCTGCCGCCGATCCTGCTTCTACCACTTCTCCGGACTTCATCACAATGACTTCATCGGCAAGGTAACGAACGACGCCGAAGTTATGAGTGATGAACAAGTACGAGATATCTCGGCTTCTTTGGATTTCGTTCAAAAGATTCAGGATTTGGGCCTGCACGGAAACATCCAAAGCCGATGTCGGTTCATCACAAATCAGAAGTTTGGGTTCGACCACCAACGCACGAGCTATCGCCAAGCGCTGTCTTTGTCCGCCCGAGAACTCATGCGGATACCGATTCAATGAATCGGAACGAAGCCCGCAAAGACCGATGACATCTTCAATTCTTCCGAGCGCTTCACTCGCAGGAATATCAGGGTGCAGGCTCTCCAACCCTTCAAGCAGAATTTCCTTAACACGCATTCTCGGATTCAAACTGGAGAATGGATCTTGGAAAATAACCTGCATATCGACGCGGGCTTGTCGAAGATCGGGACCGTTCAAGCTGCCTAAGTCTTTTCCGTTCAAGAGCGCAGAACCAGTGATTTTTGCCTGCAGTCGGAGAAGTTGGAGGATGCCTCGGGCCACCGTGGTTTTGCCGCTGCCGCTTTCTCCGATCAATGCCGTTGTCAGCCCTCTGCGCACATCGAATGAGACATTGTTGACGGCTTTGGCGTATTCCGTCGGACGCAGAAAACCGCCGCGAATCGGAAACCAAACGCTGTAATTCTTGACTTCAAGAATGCGAGGCACATCTTTCTGCTCTCGCTCAACAACAACGTCACTTCGCGGAAGTTCGACCGGATCATTTTCAGGAAACAGGCAGCGAACTTTTCGGTCTCCAATCTCCTGCAGGACAACTTTATGCTGAGAACATTCGGGACGAGCTTTTTTACAGCGCTCGGCAAATCGGCATCCATGGAACTCTCGATTCAAGCGAGGAACCATGCCCGGTATTGCCTCGAGCATCTGGCTCTTTTGCTTTCCTTCAGGAAGCGCCTTCAAAAGATTGCGCGCATAAGGATGCAATGGCTTGGAGAAGAACTCACGTGCTGAAGCTTCTTCCACCAGCTCACCGGCATACATCAGCCCTACCCTGGCTGCGACCTGAGCCACAACAGCCAAATCATGTGTAATCAGCAGAATGCCGATGTTTTCGGTTTCCTTGAGATGCTTTAAAAGATCAAGAATCTGAGCTTGAACGGAAACGTCCAGCGCCGTCGTCGGTTCGTCTGCAATCAAATAGTTCGGCTCGGCCGCTAGTGCAATAGCGATCATAACGCGCTGCTTTTGACCGCCGGAGAGTTCAAACGGGAATGATTTCATTCTGCGTTCGGGCTCAGGGATTCCGACTTTTTTCAGCCAGTCGAGTGCTTTTGCTCGTGCTTCTTCGCCGCGCAGCGGTGTATGAAGAAGAATTGTCTCGACAATTTGATCCCCGACAGTCATCACCGGGTTTAACGACGTCGCCGGTTCCTGGAAAATCAAACTGATCTTGAAAGAGCGAATATTGCGCATCGCAGCTTCCGGCAAACCCATGATTTCTGTTCCGTCAACGGTAACAACACCGCTCGAGACTCGTCCGGAGCTCGGAAGCAATCTCAGCAGAGAAAAAGCCGTCATAGATTTGCCGCACCCGGACTCTCCGACTAAAGCGCAGATTTCGCCTCGATTAAGCGTCAGGCTCAAACCGTCTACAACGCGAACCGTATCCTCGGAAGTGAGGATTTCAGTCACCATATTAGAAATACGGAGCATTACTTTTTCCTCCCGATTTTGAGGACCAGTCTCGGGTCAAATGCTTCCCGAACGGCAGACGCAAACAAGTTGGCAGACAACACAAGTGTGAGCATGAAAGTGAAAGCCGCGCAAAGGTTCCACCAGACAACCGGTGTGCGGGAAAGTTCAAGACGTCCGGCATTAATCATGGAACCGAAACTGTGTGTCGTCGGATCAACGCCGACACCGACGTAAGAAAGCACCGCTTCATATAGAACAATGCCGGAGAAATCCAATACCGCCACAATCAAAATGATGTGGATCACGTTGGGCAGCACATGACGCTTCATGATCTTAAACGGCCCTAATCCGAAGGCACGAGCCGCTTGGATATAGTCCAGCTGAGAAATCTTTAAGGTCTCGGCGCGAAGGAGACGTGCGAGCGTGGCCCAGCCCGTCAGACCGATGATGATTGAAAGCATGAACAGACGAAGGTCGGCTCTCTCAATGCCGGTCGCATACATGCCGGGATGAGAATCAATGAACACCTGAATCATCAGCACGGAAGCCGCAATCAAAAGAACGCTCGGAATTGAAGACAACGTCGTGTAAAGGTACTGAATTAAGTCGTCTACCCAGCCCTTGAAGAATCCGGCACAAATTCCCAGAACCACGGCAAACGGAAGCGTCGTCAACGTCGCCAGAGTTCCGATCACAAGCGCTGTACGCACCGACTTAAAGGCTTGATACAGGACATCGTTGCCTGTTTGATCTGTCCCCATCACGTGGTAATACGGCCAAAGCGCGCCGATCAGGCACCCGAGGACGATTAAAACAGAGCAGGTCGTAAGGACTGCTTCATAAGGAACTTCATCGCGGCGCTTAAATAGCGTACGCACCTCTCCCTTGAATGAGCGATCTTTATATCGAGCAATCAGTCCGACCGTTAAGAACCACAGCAAAGCGCTAAGCACGAGTCCTGCACCTAGCCCGCAGGCCGATTTAACGATGATGTCTTCTGCCCAATCGGCGTTATTTTTGAGGTGCGCTCCTCCGGCTTTCAGCGGTTCGTAATCGCGCACGGGTTTGCCGTCTTCAAAGCGGGAAATTTTTTCAAATGTCTGAGTCGCAAGCGGCATCGAATAAGACTTCTCTTCGGCAGAAGAGGCTTTGCCTAGCGCTTTATCCAACAGGGAATAAGCCTTGACGTCATAGATCGGGCGCCCGGCCTGAACATCAATGACCGGACGAAAGTGCACAGAATCTACGACGGAGAGCAGAAGGAAGAAACACAGCAGCGAAAGCGAGCACAGCGAGGCGCCGGAACTCACAACATAGCGCCATCGTGCTTTGAGCTCTTCGGAGCGGGCAACATGAATCAGATAAAACGTTAGTGCCGCAAGAAGGACGACAATCACGATATCCGTTGGAAGCAAAACAAATTTAGGCATCATTTCAAACGGATCCTCGGGTCGGCAATCGTGTAAGCTACGTCCGTCAAAATCAGACCGATAACATACAGCACGGTTCCTACAAAAACCATGGTACGGACAATGGCGAAGTCCTGAGCATTAATCGCGTCAATCGTGAAGCTGCCTAAGCCCGGAATGCCGAAGAAGCTTTCCATCACTAAGGAGCCTAAAAACAGCATCGGAAGCACGGCAACCGTTGAAGTCAGAATCGGCAGGCTGGCGTTGCGCAGAACGTGTTTAAACAGGACGGCCGTTTCGCTTAAGCCCTTCGCGCGAGCGGTACGAACGTAATCCTTGTTGATTTCTTCCAGGAACATCGAGCGGTACAGCAGCGCATCGCCTCCGATGCGAGAGAAAACGCCGATCGCAATCGGAAGAATCAGGAACGAAATCATGGCCGTTCCCGTCTCAAAACCTGAGATCGGAACAAGCCGCAGAACTTTTGAGAAAAGCCACTGGCCGAAAATAATGTAGAAAAGCGAAGAGACCGACATCATGACAATGGCAAAGACCACGCCTCCGATCTCAAGCTTCGTGTGCCGGAAGAACACTAAACCTAAAGAAAACACGACAATCACGAAGACGCCGAGCAAAAAGGTCGGAAACGCCAAAGCAACCGAAGGCCACATTCGGTTTTTGATTTCATAAGCAATGTCACGTCCCGCGTCCGATGCACCGAGGTCTCCGACCATCAGCCGCGCACTGTGCTGCCAAAAAATCGTATCCGTAAGCTTGTCTGAGCCTTTGGCCTTCTCATTCCAGAGCAGCGGTTTGTCGTAACCGTGTTCTTCTTTCCAGTTCTGGATCGCTTCGGCCGTCACACGCTTGCCGCCGATATTGAGGCGCGCCATATCATCCGGCGTGTTGACCGTAAAGAACAGCATAAAGGTGAGCAGATTGACGCCGATCAGAATCAGGAAGCCGTAGCCGATGCGTCTTAAGAGATAACGAATCATTTGACGTCCTCCTCTGTAGTGCGTGCGGTCATTCGTTCCCGCTTTCTATGAAGAGCCACGGCCGGAATAATCACCAACGCCGACAGCAGAACAAAAACCAGCAGCGGCCAGTAAATCGGTTTGTTCCATTCTTTAATGGCCTTTACACGCGTCTCGGGATCAAGTCTCAGATACTGAATATGGTTGCGCACGACCTGTGTGGGCTTGCCGTTATGCACCCACTGATGGAAAGCCGCCGAACTTGTCGGAAAGTATCCGAATGTCCAGGGCGCATCTTCCTGAACGATCTTAATCAGTTCATTAATGGCCTCGGCCTTAGCTGGGCCTTCGTCCATATAACGCATGCGGCTGAAGAGCTCGTCGTATTTCGGATTTTGATAATTCGAAGCGTTTTCTCCGGAGCCTCCGGTCTTGGACTTGGCGTTAGGACCGTAAAGCAGGAACAGGAAATTTTCTGCATCCGGGTAATCCGCGAGCCAGCCCCATAAGAAGAGCTGGTGATTGCCGGAGATCACTTTATCTTGGAAGCGGTTGTAGTCGGTGCCGCGAATATCGAGCTGAATGCCGATTTTCGCAAACTGCTTCTGATACCAGTCCAGTACGGCTTTCGTTGATGGAGACGCCGCCGCTTGGAAGTCGAGATTCAAGACCAAGGGTTCCCCGGTCTTCGCGTCCCGCCCTCCGGGGTAGCCCGCTTCGGCTAAGAGCTTCTTAGCTTCTTCAATAGATTTGCGGCGAACAAGACCGTCTTCAGACTTTTCGTAAACGACTGGGTTAAATGCCGCAGCGCCGTCCTCTCGATAGCCGAAGAGTCCCGGCGGAAGAGGACCATGCGCGGGGGATGCCAAGCCCTTCTCAAAGATCTGGATATATTCTTCCCAATCCATGGCAATAGAAATCGCCTGACGAAGCTTCTTGTTGCGCTCGCGCTCTTCAGGCGTCTTGCCTTCGCCGACGACCGGATCCATCCAGTTAAAGCCGAAGTACGTGTTTTGCGCTTCTACGGTCTGCGGAAACTGCAGCTTCTTTTCTTTGTACTCTTTTTCCTTTTCCGCGCTGTCGGCCATGCCGATCAAGAAGCCCTGACCGTTGTCGAGACGTTCAATCTGCGGAGAGTCGTAGTAGCCCTGAAGGAACTTCGTGCGAAGCGGCACGCTTTCCTTTTCGGCAGTGATTTCAATCCGATCGATAAAGGGCAGCGGTTTGCCGCAGTCCTTTAAAAAACCTTTCGCTTCGTCGCCCGGCTCCCCAGTGCAGGGATAAAGCTCCGTTTTGCGGAAATTCGGATTGCGCTCCATGACATGCTTGCGGTTTTCAATCGATTCCACCAGCATGTAAGGACCGGTTCCCACAGGCCAATAATTCAAAGACAAGTTGTTCTTGGCCATGCCTTTCTGGGCATAGAAGGCTTCAGCCTCCCACGGAACCGGTGCAAAGAAGGTCATAGCCAGCCAGTTAGGAAACTGCGGGTACTTTCCTTTGACTTCGAGCCGCAGCGTGTACTTGTCCGGCGCCGAAACGCCCTTGAGCTCAAACTTCCGCAAATCTAAGAAAGGTAAGTCTCGGTCAGAGGGCTTAAGATCGGCGCGAAGGCGCTTGTCTTCCGCGCGCACCTGAACGGCAAAGTCTTTTAATCCCGGAAGATAGTTCACCATCGTTCCGTAGACCGGAGCAATGATGCGAGGATTGGCCATTCGCTTGATCGAGTAAACAAAATCCTCGGCGGTGAGCTCTCGCGTACCCTTCTGCGGCAAATCCATCGGATTGTGCAGCTCGTCGATGACTTCAGGCGCTAAGGCATGGTTGATGTATTCGCCTTTCTCGTTCTTGGCAAAAGCCGGATGGGGCGCAAAGAGGATTCCTTTTTTGATCGGAATCTCGTAAACGCTCAGAGCGATTTCTTCTGCCGAAGCGGTCTCCGGTAAGTCCTTTCCGTCTTTATCCAGATAAACGGGCTTGACGACTTCTGCTGCGGAACGAGGAATCAAACGGTACGGCCGCTCTAAGAAGTGATACTGGTAAAGCGGTTCATAAATACTATAGGTGTAAGGCGTCTCATCGGAAGAGTAAGAGCTCGTCGGATCCAAATGCTTCGGACTGCGGCCTGAGAACGGCGTGTAGAGGGTATTAGAGGCAAGTTCCTTTTCCGTGTGAACGGAGTTTGGAATTTCTTTGCAGGAGGTCAGTGCGATCACAGCAAAGACGGCCGCCGACAGCCTAAGGAGCCTGCCGTAAGCTGCGCCGTATCCTACTTTAATTTTCACTGCTCTTCCTTTCGCCTATTTTGGGACGTGATATCTTATCAGATCGCAAAAAATCCCAAAGAAATAAAATAGTTAGGGACAGTTTCCCGCCTAGGGGTATTCCTAACTTTTTAAGATTCGCGAAAGATTTGATCGATCCGAAAAACGGGCACAAAGAATGACCTCTCAAGCCTGATTCTCAGGTACCCGTTTGTTAAAATGCGCACTTATGTAAGGCTGGGCTTCAAGGAGCCTTTTTGAGCGGGCTTAAGCGCGCTCGGATGAGAATTTGTTGATGGAAAAACACTATTTCGACTGGCCTGTTCGGGTCTACTACGAAGACACCGACTGTGCCCGGGTGGTTTATTACGCAAACTACTTCAAGTTCATGGAACGCGCCCGTACCGAATGGCTGCGCGCTCTGGGCTGGAGTCAGGAGCGACTGTACTCTGAGCTCGGCGTTGTCTTCGTCGTCGCCGAAGCCAAGGCCAAGTACAGAAAACCGGCTCGGCTCGATGATGAATTAGTGGTTCGATCAACAGTTACCGCGTGCGGCCGTACTTCTTTTGAATTTCACCAGGAAATTCTGAGAGGAGACGAAGTGCTGACCGTCGGAGACGTTCGCTGCGGAACGCTCGACGCACACACCTTCCGCCCGGTCGCCATGCCCGAGCCTATTTCAGAAGAACTCAAAAAACTTTTAAACCATTAATCATTCGTTAGTACAAGGGACTGTGATGGAAGCATCTGCCGATTTATCAATCATCACTCTGGTCGCTCATGCGAGCGCCGTTGTTCAGATTGTTTTGGCTATTCTTTTAATTTTCTCTTTAGTGAGTTGGACCATTATTTTTCAGAAATGGTTCCAAATGAGCCGTGCAAGAAGAGAAGCCCGCAACTTCGACAAACGTTTCTGGGGCGGTGCAGATTTAAATAAACTCTACGAGAGCGCCACAGAACGCCGCTCTTCCATCGGCCCTCAGGAAGGCATCTTCTACTCCGGCATGACCGAATTCTTAAGAAGCCGCGCCAGCAATCTCGAAGCCCGCGCCGGCACTTTCGGTGTCATTGACGGGGTATCTCGCGCCATGCGCGCCCGCTATCAAAGAGAACTCGACATTCTCGAGTCCGGCTTGAGCGTTTTGGCCACCATCGGCTCCGTTTCTCCGTACATCGGTCTGTTCGGCACCGTCTGGGGCATCATGGACGCTTTCACCGGCTTAGGCAATCTGGAAAGCGCTTCCCTGGCTGTCGTCGCCCCGGGTATTGCCGAAGCTCTGGTCGCCACCGCGATCGGTCTGTTTGCTGCCATCCCTGCCGTTATCGGCTACAACCGTTTTGCTTACAGCCTGGATCGTCTCTCGAGCCAGTACGAAAGCTTCATGCAGGAATTCCAGAACATTTTGGGTCGTCAGGCCTAAGGACGCAACATGGCACGCAACGGCAAAAGACGTCTTTTAGCAGAGATGAACGTCGTCCCGTATATTGACGTGATGCTGGTTCTCGTGGTGATCCTGATGGTCGCCGCCCCTTACGTCAATCCTTCGATCGTCGATCTGCCGAAAGTCAATAAAGCGGCCCGCACTCCGGACAAAGTCGTCGAAGTCATTATTTCTCCAGACGGCAAACTCCAGATTCGCGATACCGCAAAGAAATTAACTCCGGTTGATTTTCCTCAGTTAGTCTCTACGGTCGAATCGATGCAGACCGACGGAGCCCAGGTTCCGGTTGTCATTGCTGCGGATAAAACCGTCGCATATGAGAAAGTCATCGATGTGATGCGCAATCTTCAAAAAGCCAACATCACACGTATCGGTCTGTCATTGCAACTTGAAGGAAGCGGTGCCAAGTAATGGACGATTTATCTCCGAATCAAGCGAATCGGCTCTCAGGCGCTCAGGGTTATTGGGGCACGGCATTTGTGCTTGCTTTAATCGCCCACGGGCTTCTTTTTGTGCTGCTCTTCGTTTCCATGCAATGGAGATCGGAGCCGACGGGACCCGTCTACGCCGAATTATGGAACGGCGACATGCCGGCGGCCGAAGCCCCGGCAGAAACACAACCGGAACCGCAGCCTGAGCCGGAACCCGAGCCTCAGCCCGAACCGGAGCCCGAGCCTGAACCTCAGCCGGAACCGGAACCCGCTCCCGAACCTCCTGCCCCGGAAGAACCTCAGCAGCAGCTGCCTCCGCCCCCGCCTCCTATCGCTCAGACGGATTTAGATCGTCAGGCCAACCTGCTTGAAGATCCGGACATCGTTCAAGAAAGGCTCGATCGGGAAAAGAAGAAGCAGGAAGAAGAAAAACAACGCATTCTTGAGCGCGAACGTCAGCTTCAGGAAGCCAAACGAGCTGAAGAGCAGCGTAAAGCCGAAGAAGCTCGCCAGGCTGAACTTCGTCGTCAGGAAGAAGAACGACGCATTCAGGAACAGAAGCGTCAGGAAGAGCTAAAGAAGCAAGAAGAGCAGAAACGCTTAGCGGAAGAAAAACGCAAGGCTGAAGAAAAAGCAGAAGCTGAACGTAAAGCCAAGCAGGAAGAGCTCAAGAAACAAGCTCAGGAACGCGAACGCAAGATCGCCGAAGAGAAAGCTCAGCGAGAAAAAGCCTTGGCTGAAAAGCGTAAGGCTCAGGAAGAACTCAATCGTCAGAGAGCCGAAGAACAGGCCAATGCCGCCCGCAGAAAAGAAATGCTCAGCCGCTTAACCGGCCAAAGCGGATCTGCCATGGGCTCTGGATCCGGCGCCATGACGAACTTCCAGCAGGCTCAGTACAACAACCGTATCGTTGCCTGCATCCGCCCGCATATTACGTTTAATACGCCGGCAGGTGCTAAACGCGGAATGTACGTAGCCAAATTTGATGTTCGTCTGCTGAAGAACGGCCAAAAGGCCGTGCCGCCCAAGATGATCAGCAGCAGCGGTCTGAAGGCTTTCGATACGGCGGTGGAAAAAGCGATCCTGATGTGCAATCCCTTCCCCAAACCCCCGGTAGGAGATATTCCGTCTTCTATTACATTGACATTTGATCCAGTCGACGACGCCAGAAGTCGTTAACCTCACGGAGACAGCCTATGACTACCTCGGCAGCCGCATCCGCCGAAATCGCCAAAGTCGCACAAACAGCGGTTACGACAGAAGAGCTTTTGAGCGGCGACAGCAACATCCTGGATCAACTCCTGCTGATGTTTGAAAAGGGGCTTAATCAGCCGATTGTCTATTGGCAGCTTGCCTCTATCCTGGGCTCTTTGCTTTTAGCGTGGCTGTGCGGCAAGTACATCCGCATGCGGATTATTAAGCACCTGGCCGCCAATGAAAAAATAGAAAGCGAAGAAATCAAGGCCGAGGAAGATGATGCCGGGGTCCAACCCGAGCACCGCGAAAGCGCATTCTGGGCAAAGGTTCGACGCGGCATTGAGACGCTGATTCTGCGGCTGAGCTTCCCTCTGTTAGGTATGTGCTTTATTGCCATCAGCACCTTCACAGTTCGTCTTTTCGGTCTGCTTCCGAAGAAAGCGCTGCCTCTTGAATCTATCGCTTGGCTGATTCTCGGCGCCTACGTTGTTATCCGCACGATGGTGTTTATATTGCACTCGCTTTCGCGCAAGTACAACAGCAGCCTGGATAACTTCCTGACATTTTCGATTTGGGGCGGCGTTGCCCTTCAGATCGTCGGCGTCCTGCCTAAGCTCGTGGAATTCATGCAGACCACCAAAATTCCGCTTGGGAGCACCAACGCGACGGTTTGGTCGGTTTTCCTGTCCGGTTTCTCGATTGCCTTAGCACTTTTCATTGCGAAGTGGATCGGTCAGTTCTTTGAAAAATGGATCAACAGCCTTCCGACCATGGAGTCCAACGTCCGCGTTGTGATCATCCGGGTGGTCAAGGTCGTGTTAGTAACGATCGCGATTTTGATCGGCTTGGCTTCTGTCGGTATTGACATCACCGTACTCGGCGTCTTCGGCGGTGCCATCGGTGTCGGCTTAGGTTTCGGCTTACAGAAAATCGCGTCCAACTACGTCAGCGGATTCATCATTCTTCTGGACAAGAGCATCAAAATCGGCGATTTGGTAAACGTCTCCGGCGTTGAAGGCATTGTGACGGACATCAAGACACGCTATACAGCTGTCAAAGCCTACGACGGCAGCGTCACGATTATCCCGAACGAGAATTTCGTGACCAGCAGCGTCCGCAATACTTCTTATTTGCTCGGACCCGGACGCGCCACTGTCATGATGAGCGTGGACTACAGCTCCAACATTGATGAAGTCATTGAACTGATGACCGACATCGTCCGCAAGCAGCCGCGAGTACTGATCAATCCGGCGCCCTACACCATTTTGACGAATTTCGGCGCCGACGGCATTGAACTGACGTCTTACTTCTGGGTTCCGGATCCGGAGAAAGGAACGGCAACTCTGAGATCAAATATCGGCCGCGCCATGTTCCGTGAATTCAATAAACGCAAGATCAACATTCCGTTCCAGCAGCGTGATCTGCGCATTGTTTCGATGCCGGATGTTATCTGCAAAGTCGAAAACGATGTCCCGGTTGCTGCCAAGGCAGAGGTTAAAACCGGAACGTAAGTCGCCCTCTTGCACACCCTCCACTATGAAAAGTCGAAGCTCAATCCTTCGACTTTTCTTTCTTCAATCTCCTAATTCTCAATCCGATAAATTCTTTAAATCAAGTCTCTATGCTTCGAAAGTTAGGTCCCTGGCTCATGTTCGTCGCTGCATTGTTCGTCATGAGTTTAGGTATTGCGCTCGTGACTCGAGGAAACCTCGGAACAACGCCGATCAGCTCCTTGCCTTTAGTGTCGTCTTACGCCAGCAGCCTTACTTTCGGTGAAACAACCTTTCTGATCAATCTGCTTTTTGTCGCTGCCCAGTGGGTGCTCCTCAGACGCTCCATTAACAAGGTACTTCTTCTCGCACAAATTCCGATCACGCTCGCCTTCTCTTACTTCATCGACACGTCCATGAAGTTCACAGAGTTTCTGTCTTCTGATGTCTACTGGAAGTGCTTGGCCGTCTCTATGCTTGGAAACATGGTTCTGGGGCTCGGCGTTGCCTTAGAGGTGTTTTCCGGCGCGGCGGCTTTGCCCAGAGAGGGACTCGTGCTTGCCGTCAGTACGGTTCTGCACAAGCCTTTTTCTTCCGTCAAAATCGCCAATGACGTGATCTTAGTTTTGCTGGCTTTGCTTCTGAGTTACTTCGTCTTCCACGGAATACGCGGCTTGCGGGAAGGGACAATTATTTCAGCGTTATGCGTCGGCTTTTTTGTGAAATTTTGGCTTTCCGGCCTGACGAAACTCTTCAAGAGAGCGCCGGCGGACACAGAGTAACAATGAGCCAAACCTCTGTTAGCGGATAACAGAGATCCGGTCAGGTGCGATCGGAGAGAGCCGACACCTTCAAAGCCTTACTGATTCTATACATCGTCTTGAATTTTGGAGATCCTTCGGGACGGAACGCTTCCACAAACACTGTCTTGAGAGGCCTTGAGCTGAACTACTCCCCTAGTCTTGGCTAGTTCGATAAGTGCTATTCTAACGAGTGAGCCGTCTCCCGGATCTTCTTCAACACAGGCTTTGAAAAATGCTTGGGGACTGCTTTCCGACTGGATAAGGTAGTCCTGAATATCAAATTCTTTGCCAAGCTTTGTACTCATACGTTTGTACCTTTCAGATAGCCAAACGACAAATCCAAGTGCCCCGTCGATTAGGGGTTATTCTCTTACAAAAAAACGGGGAATTCCTCATAATTGAAAGTTTTACTAGTAAAACACGGCTATATTGAAAAGGCGATAGACTTCGCTATATCTAATTCGTCCTCTCAATTAAGAAAAAGTAAGCGCTCTTCAAAACGTTATTCCGAAGCAACACCTCGTCAGCTGAGGATCGCTGCTTAAGCACTAGGAACAAACGTCTTCAAATAGAAATCCTTAAACGTTTCCGGCGATACGACGGTACGTTCCACTCCATAGGCATTTCTGAAGGCCGTGTCGGATTTCACTTTTGCGTTCTTGCTGAGTTTGCACTCAATTGCCCGTTGAACCTTGTCGTCTTTTACTTCAAGGAAATCAATCTCTTGGCCTTGAGCCGTTCTCCAGAAATATAAATGCGTCCGATCTTTTCTATAAGAGTGCTGTTTGTAAAGCTCGGCAGCCACAAAATTTTCAAAAAGCGCTCCCCCGTCATCTCTCCTGGAGAGCGGAGAAAACTTATCCAATAGCGCGTTTCTCACGCCATTGTCAAAAAAGTAGATTTTTTTGGATTTCTTTAGCTCTGTGGCAATGTTTCTAGCAAAAGAATCCAACTTAAAAATCACAAAATTTTGTTCGAGAAGATCTAGATAGTTCACTACCGTCTGTTTACTTAATCCTGTATCTCTCGCCAAGCCGTCATAACTGATTTGTGAGCCGACGCTGGTGGCCAAAAGCCTAAGCAAATGCTTTAGCGTAGAGGATTTTCTTATTCCTCCAAGCTCATAGATATCCTGTAAAAAAACTCCATTGACATAATGAAGGAGCCGATAGGCGAGGGAGTCAATATCATCGCTGAAATGATTAACGACATCAGGATAGGATCCAGCAATCAGCAACCTCTCAAAGTTCAGCCGGAACCAGTCCCAGGATTTTGCGTTTACAAGTTCTTCAACTGAAAATGGGAAGAGAGTCATAAAATCCAACCGCCCGACAGCAGATTCCTTCACGCCTTTTGCCAGTTTTAAGGAGCTTGATCCGGATAAAAATATCAGACTATCGGAGTGCTGATCAATCATTCTCTTGATACTTTGTCCAATTCCGTCCACATACTGGGCTTCATCAATCACAATAACCTTGTACGCCTTTAGGAAATCGATCAAATCCTGTTGAGTATCAAATTGAAGGCGCTCCCTGTCTGTGGAGGATTCTCCGGTCAGCCACTCAACATTTTGATTCGCCAGCATATGCCTCAGGAGAGAGGTTTTTCCTACCTGTCTGGCGCCGTAAAGCATATACGCACGAGAAGGAGAAACAGAAGTTAGCGACTTCTCAAGAGTACGAGGAATATAGTTTTTCATAATAAAAAGAAAATTATACTTCACGAATTATTATAATAAAAAGCAAAGTATAGTTGTCTTTTTCTTATAAAAACTCCGATTTTAGGATCCCGATTACTTCAGAATCGAATGTTTTTACTAGAGTTTTACTAGTAAAGCTATTGGAGCATATCTCTTTTCGACTGGAAAACAACTCAGAGAAGAGCGCTGGCATTACAGAACCAGACTTTATAGAAAATATAGAGGGTTGATACCTATACATCGGAGTATCCGCAATTAGGCCGGTAGTAACTCAAGGCCTCTTTGCAGAACAATCTTGCTGCTGTGTTTGTGTAACTAATTTGCGGCCAAGCAATCACCAAATTCTGCGGTTTAAACAGATCATCCAACGATAGGAAAACACATTTTTCTTTTGCAGTTTCAATCGCAACAAGCTTTTCCTGGCATATCGCGCAGCCAATTCCTTGAGCAACAAATGACAGTCGATTCTGAACTGTTAACGCGCTGATATTTGATGTTTTAAGATCCGTTCCTAAGAATTTACTCAGCCTCTGCTGCCGCTCTTCATGACGATAGGTATTAATCATTGGAAACTTTCTAACGATCCTCGCATCCTGCTTCTGAAGTTTTCGGTACCTTCCGTCGACAGAGTAAAGGGAACCGATTAAGAGTGTTTCTTCGGTTCTTGGTAAAGCGAGCAAGTAGTTCTCGGAGAGGAGAGTGTAGGCGTTGCATTCTCTCGATAAGAGCGATTCAAAAGTTATGCCAATATCCGCTTTTCCTTGAATTAGAAGTTCGCAGACTTCATCTAGATGAAGGTTGAACTCTAAATTCAATCGAATATTCGGATATTTTCTGTTGAATGAGGCGATTACCGGCGGTAAGACCGCAGAGGTGCGCTCACTGTTAGAGGCTATCCTGATTTCTCCAACCTTCAGCTGAAGATAGTCGTTACACATGTCTTGAGTTTTTCTTTGGATAATCTCGATCTTTTCTAGATTTTCCAAAATTACAGCGCCTAACTTAGTCAATTGAAGCGGACGGGAATTCCGATCAATAAGTTTTACGCCGTAGTTCTTCTCGAGCTTCTGAACAAACTGAGAAAGATAAGATTGCGTAACCGCCAACCTTTTGGCAGCCGAAACAAATGAGCCTTCGGACAGCAGGGTTTTTAATATTTGAACGGTATCGCTCATGGCTTATTACTAAAAAGTAATTAACTATTATAAATTATTACTTTGCTAGTTATATTTCTCAAAAATATACTTCTTATAGATTTCTCAAGGAGTCACGATATGAATAAAAAAGTTCTGTTATGTTCTCTTCTCCTCTCTCTTCCTCTTGTTGTTTCAGCAGCTGAAACGATTCCACTTTGGCCTAACGGTGCGCCAAATAAAAGTACGATCACAGAACCGGAAACAACCAACGACAAAGGTGCGATTTTCAACGTCACTAATGGACGCTTAGAAGTCAACGTTCCTAAAAATCCCAACGGAAAAGCAATTATTCTGATCCCCGGAGGTGGATATGGAAATCTTGCCATGGGAACTTTCAACCAAAGTTTTATTCCTTATTTCTTGGATCAAGGATTTACAACCTTCGTTCTAAAGTATCGTCTTCCTAAAGGTGACCCAGCAATTCCGCTTTCCGATTCTCTGGAAGCCGTCAAGATCGTAAGAAGTCTTTTTAAGAAGTACAACCTTCACACTGTCGGAGTAATGGGCGCTAGCGCAGGCGGTCATTTGGCAGCTATGACCAGTGTTAAGTGCAGTGGCGATTCTTGCCCGGACTTCTCAGTTCTGATCTACCCGAATATCACGATGATGCAAGAAGAAAGCCAGCCCAAGAGCTCTTGCCGAAATAACCTAATCGGAAAAGATCGTTCCGTTAAATACGACGTCGCTTATTCCGCCTACAAGCATGTGGACACTAAAACTCCTCCGGCTTTTCTAGCCGTTTCTGCCGGAGATGAGTACGCCGGCAGCTTAGGAAGTATGCTCTACACTCGGGCAATGGTCGAGAATGCCCGTCCTGTTTCTCTGCATGTTTATCCAACCGGAAATCACGGCTGGGGTATTGGAAAATCTGAAAAGTTCCCTGACGGAGATAAGTTCAAGGATGACTTGACAGCCTGGCTCAAGGACATCAAGTAATCGTAACTACACTGGGGCAGCTTCCCTCCAATCACTTTCGTTGAAAGTGATTCGGAGGGAATATTTTTATGTACAAGCTTCTTGCGAACTCTTGTCAACATGAGGACTGATTTGTCCAACAGCAATGTGCCAGGGCACTTAAAGAGCAAAGTTCTTTCCCAAGTATCCAAACCGAAAGTGTATGGGGGTGCCGAATTTCTCGATAGGCGATTGAAAATATTCACGGACGAGGAATCGGATCTGTAATATTCATTGAAAAATACTTCCGATGACGTCAGTGCTTCTTATAGAAAATAAGAGGCGACGGGGTTTTTCTCATAGTTCTTTTTACTAGTAAACGACTAGTAAAACAACCTGCAAGGAGGATATCTCTAAAAGTTTTCAATAAATTCGGGTAGTAGACTGCCGTTTTTATCCTATAAATTCGATAGTTAAGTAATCGAAATTATTGATGCTTTATGTGCCTCATTAAGATTAATTGACCAGCCCCTTCAAGTCGACGGAAACAAGAAAAGGCGCCGGAAAATCCTTGCATCAGGTTTCCCGGCGCCCTAAAACGAAACGATTCTTCGCTTAGCGGACTTTGATCTTAGCGATCAGCTTGTCAGCGATTTCAGAGACAGGAACGTTTTCGTTCTGAAGATCTCCGCGGTGAGCGTATTCAACTTCACCGTTCTTCAGGCCGCGATCACCGATCGTGACGCGGTGCGGAACGCCGATCAGTTCCCAGTCAGCAAACATGACGCCGGGACGCAGTCCTCTGTCGTCGAGGATGACGTCAATGCCGGCTTCGCGCAAACGACCATAAAGTTCGTTAGAAGCCTTCTGAACTTCTTCGCTCTTGTCATATCCGACGGGGCAGATCACAACGGTGAACGGAGCAATGCTGTCCGGCCAAATGATGCCCTTATCGTCGTGCCCCTGCTCGATGGCTGCGCCCAGCAAACGAGAAATACCGATACCGTAGCAGCCCATCTGAAGCAGCTGAGGCTTGCCGTTTTCGTCCAGGTAAGTTGCGTTCATCGGAGCGGAATACTTATCACCGAGGAAGAATACGTGGCCGACTTCGATACCGCGCTGCATCTTGAGTGTGCCCTTGCCGTCGGGAGAAACATCGCCTTCAACGACGTTGCGGATATCAGCAACAACATCCGGTTCTCTGAGATCGCGGCCCCAGTTCACACCGCGGATGTGGTAGCCCTCTTCGTTGGCGCCGACAATGAAGTCGCTCATGTTGGCAACCGTTGTATCGGCAACGATGGTGACGTCCTTAGAAATGCCGACAGGTCCGAGGTAGCCCGGTTTAGAACCGAAGGTCTCTTCAATTTCCTTGTCGGTTGCAAAGCGGAATCCGCCTTTAAGCGCTTCCAGCTTTTCAGCTTTAACTTCGTTAAGCGTGTGATCGCCTCTGAGAAGCAAAAGAACGATTTTTGCGGGCAGCGGATTGCCTTTTTCGTCCTGCTGATCGACAGCCAAAACGATAGATTTAACGCTTGCTGTCAGCGGCTTGTTCAAGAGTTCAACGACCAGCTCGCACTTATCGCGGCCCGGAGTCGGAACCTTTTCCATGGTTTCAGTGGCTTCGGCGCGTTTTTCAATCAGGCAGGGAGCTTCGGCCAATTCGATATTGGCAGCGTATTCGCTGTCCGGGCAGAAAACGATCAGGTCTTCACCGGTATCCGCGATCACCTGGAATTCCTGAGAACGAGATCCGCCGATGGAACCGGAGTCGGCGCGAACGGCACGGTAAACCAAGCCTAAACGATCAAAGATGCGGCAGTAAGCATCGAACATCTTGTCGTAGCTCTTGCCGGCGTCTTCTGCGGTACGGTCAAAGGAGTAAGCGTCTTTCATGACGAAGTCGCGGCCACGCATCACGCCGAAACGAGGACGACGTTCGTCACGGAACTTTGTCTGAATCTGGTAGAAGTTCACAGGCAGTTGGCGCCAGGACTTAATTTCCTGACGAGCAATGTCAGTCACGACTTCTTCACTGGTGGGCTGAAGAACGAAGTCTCTGTCGTGTCTATCTTTAAAGCGAAGGAGCTCGGCACCGTATTTTTGCCAGCGGCCGGTTTCCTGCCAAAGCTCAGCAGGCTGAACGATCGGCATCAGAAGTTCGATGGCGCCGGCGCGGTCCATTTCTTCTCTGACAATGCGTTCAATCTTCTTCAAGGAACGCAGGCCCATCGGCATGTAGTTATAGACGCCGGCAGCAAGCTTACGGATCATGCCTGCGCGCAGCATCAGCTTCTGGCTAACGATTTCTGCATCTGCAGGAGCTTCTTTCTGTGTTGAAATAAAAAATTGTTTTGCTCTCATTACGAATTCTCAAAAACGAGCCGGCAGGCCGGCAGTCTACGATTAGGTTCGGATCTTATGACTTCTTTTCCTGCCTCTATATAATGGGCAGACACAAATAAGTTATTTTAAAGTTTTTATGCTTGATCAACATGGATACCGACCAAACGTCGGGATTATTTTGACCAATCCTCTCAAACAAGTTTTTTGGGGGAAACGTTTGGGTCAGCATTCCTGGCAATTTCCGCAGGGCGGTATCAACCGCGGGGAATCGCCTCGCGAAGCCATGTTCAGAGAGCTTTGGGAGGAGCTTGGTCTCTTTGAAAACCAAGTCCGCATCATCAGCCGCACCGAAGACTGGCTGCGCTATGACGTTCCTGACCGTTGGATTCGCCGCGACCTTCGCGGCATTTACAAAGGCCAAAAGCAGATTTGGTTCCTGTTAGAGTTCCTCGGTAAAAACAAAGATATCAACTTGAAAGCTACCAACCATCCGGAATTTGAGGCCTGGAAGTGGAATGACTATTGGGTGCCGCTGAGCCAAGTAATCGACTTCAAACGCGGTGTTTATAAAGAAGCGTTGAAAGAGTTAGCTCCTGCTCTCTTTACCGACAAGAAACACCTTGTTCCGCCTGCAGGATGGGAAAAAGCGGAAGGTCCGGGACATTTCCGCCTTTACAAATAATCGTCTTTAAGACGACTACTTATTCATCACGACCATGTTGTCCTGATGAATCAGCTCTCTCTGTTCTAAGTAGCCTAACTCCTCCACAACTTCATCGCTGTGCAGTCCCATGATTCGACGGGACTCATCAGAGCCGTAGTTAATCATGCCGCGGCAGATTTCTTTGTCGTTTTGATCAACGACTTGAATGATTTCGCCGCGAAGGAAGTCGCCGATCACTGCTTTAACACCGACCGGCAGCAGGCTCTTGCCTTTGCGAACCGCTTCAACAGCACCCTCGTCGATAACGAGCTTGCCTTTCAGCTGCAAATGGTCGGCCATCCACTGACTGCGAGCAGACATCGGTTTGCGATCCGTCTTCAGAAGCGTTCCGATGGATTCTCCCTGAGCTAAACGAACTAAAACGTCAGGAATACGTCCGCTGGCAATAACGGTCGAGGCTCCGCTGCGGGCCGCGCGTTTCGCTGCAAGCACTTTTGTCTGCATGCCGCCCTTACCGATAGAAGAACCGGCGCCTCCGGCCATTGCTTCATAGATCGGCTCTCCGGCTTCCCCGACTTCCACTAATTTGGCTTCAGGGTTGGAGCGCGGGTCAGCAGTGAAGAGGCCGATCTGATCGGTCAAAATCACTAAGACGTCGGCATCGATTAAGTTCGTGACCAGCGCACCTAATGTATCGTTGTCACCGACTTTAATTTCGTTGGTCACAACCGTATCGTTTTCGTTAATGATCGGAACAACTTTGAGGTCTAAGAGTGTGGTCAGCGTCTGACGCGCATTCAGATAGCGTTCGCGATCTGCAAGGTCAGCATGGGTCAACAAAATTTGAGCCGTGCGGATGTCGTAGCGCTCGAAGCTTTTTTCGTAAGCCTCCACAATACCCATCTGTCCGACTGCGGCTGCCGCCTGGAGTTCGTGCATTTTTTTCGGACGTTTGATCCACCCGAGACGAGCCATTCCTTCTGCAACCGCACCGGAGCTAACCCAAACGACCTGTTTTCCCATTTCCTGCAGCTTAGCGATCTGAGCCGTCCAACGGGCAATCGCTTCCGTATCTACCCCGTGACCTTCATTTGTCACTAAAGAAGAGCCGACTTTTACGACAATTCTTTTTGCATCGTTCCAAATCTTGAGGTTTTCTTCCATCTCGTTTCATCCGATCTTATTGACGACAGCACTCTTTCTAAGCGGATCATAAACTTCACTTGCTTTTTGTTGTATTAACGGCGTCGTCGTGATTAGAGCTGTTCAGTATATCCAAAATCGCTTTAAACAAAAATGCTTCCACTTAAAGTACAAAATCAAAAAAGAAAAACCGCCGGGATTTTGTTTTCTCAGCGGTTTGACCAAATTCACCGGCAGCTTACTTTTGCTCACCTTCTTCAGGCTCTCCGCCTTCGGGCGGGAAGACTTCTTCGTCTTCATCAAAGCGGACATCCGGTTCGCTTTCTTTGATGAGCTGTCTGCGCTGTTCGTGACTATCTTCAGCAATTGCTTTAACCAAAGCTTCAGTGCCTTCACGGGTCACAGCAGAAATCGCAAACATCGGAACATCCGTACCGAATGCTTCACGGTACTTATCCACGACATTGGCTCTTTCTTCTTCAGGAACCAGGTCCATCTTGTTAAGAACAACCCAACGGGGTTTGTCTGCCAATGCCGGATCAAACTTTCTCAGTTCTTCAACGATGGCGCGAGCAGCTGCGATAGGATCTTCTTCGGTATCGAGAGGTGCTACATCAATGACGTGCAGCAGCAAGCTGGTTCTGGAAAGATGACGCAAGAACTGGTGTCCTAAACCGGCGCCCTCGGATGCACCCTCAATCAGTCCCGGAATATCTGCAATCACAAAACTGGATTCCGGACCTGCACGAACAACGCCAAGATGCGGATGCAACGTTGTAAAGGGATAATCGGCGATTCTAGGTTTGGCGTTAGAAACCGCGGAAATCAGTGTGGACTTGCCTGCATTCGGAAGACCTAACAAACCGACGTCCGCCAATACTCTCAGTTCAAGCTTGAGTGTTCTTTCTTGGCCCGGTTCTCCGGGAGTGCATTGACGAGGAGCACGGTTGGTAGAGGTCTTGAAATGCAGGTTGCCGAGACCGCCTTTACCGCCTTTGGCAAGAAGGGCTTTTTCACCGTTCTTATCCAAGTCGGCAATTGTCTCACCGGTATCCAAGTCGGTAATCACGGTTCCGACCGGAACACGAAGCTCAATATCGGGAGCACCTCTGCCGTAGCAGTCACTGCCGCGGCCGTTTTCGCCGTTCTTGGCTTGGAACTTACGTGTGTAGCGATAGTCGATCAGAGTATTCAGGTTTCTGTCGGCAACGGCATAAATAGAGCCGCCGCGGCCGCCGTCTCCGCCGTCGGGACCGCCTTTAGGAATAAACTTTTCGCGTCGGAACGAGGCAACGCCGTTTCCGCCCTTACCCGCAAAAACTTCAATTTTCGCTTCATCTACAAATTTCATTTTTTATTTCCTGTCCGTGAGGACTTATTAGGTATGGAGTTGATGATAGCCGTAGAAAAAATCAGCGCCCCGTTCCCTGCTAGGAATGGGGCGCTTCTTTGTTTGATTCGCGGTCTAATTAAGCAACCGGAACAACGTTAACGTAGTGACGGTTCAGACGTCCGTGAACAACGAACTCGACCTTACCGGCAACTTTAGCAAACAAAGTGTGGTCACGGCCCATACCGACGTTTTCACCGGCATGGAATGTGGTACCGCGCTGACGAACAATGATAGCGCCCGGCTGAATCATTTCAGAGCCGAAAACTTTAACGCCAAGACGTTGTGCGTTGGAATCGCGGCCGTTACGTGTAGATCCGCCGCCTTTCTTATGTGCCATTTCAAATACCTCTTACTTAAAAATCCAATTAGGCCGAAATCTCATCAATCTTGAGTTCGGTGTAGTTCTGACGGTGACCAGCACTCTTCATGGAGTGTTTACGACGACGGAACTTGAAAATACGAACTTTTTCATGACGTCCTTCAGACAGGACTGTGGCAGTAACAAAAGCGCCGGGAATCGTCGGATTACCAAGCTTAAGGCCTTCGTCGTTTTTAACAGCGAGGACTTCCACGAGTTTGATCTGGGAGCCAACGTCACCCGGAAGGGTTTCGACCTTAACCTTGTCGCCAACAGCAACAGTGTACTGTTTGCCGCCGGTTTTAATAATTGCGTACATGTATATACCTTTAACACTTCAATGCAGTCTGCGTTCTGCTGAAGCCTTTTTGTTTGCTCAAATAACTTAACGCGCAGAGTGCGAGATTATGCTCGAAAAATTTCGTATAGTCAAACGGTTAAAGATGTTTTTTTGTTTTTCTCAACGCCAAACGGATTGTCGGGTTGAATTCTCAGAAAAATCTCGTTTTTGTGTCTTTTAGTGTCAGCAGTCAAAGAAAAATAGTTAATATTTGACTTTGTTTTATTTAGCGCCCATAGGAATTTTTCAATGAGTCAAGTAGCAGCCGCCGTTCAGAGAATCATCGCCCCGATTTCGGAAGATTTACTCGCCGTTGATCGGGAAGTTATTGATGATCTTCAGAGTGACATCCCGCTGATTAAAAAGATAAGCGACTACATCGTTACAGCCGGCGGCAAACGAATGCGTCCGATCGTCTTAATGCTCATTGCACGCGCTCTGGGCTACCAGGGAAAAGAGCATATCTTCCTTGCAACGATGATTGAGTATGTGCACACAGCCAGTCTGCTACATGACGACGTTGTTGACGAAAGCGACTTAAGGCGCGGAAAGCCGACTGCCGGATTTAAATGGGGAAATGCGCCTGCGATCTTAACCGGCGACTTTATGTATTCACGCGCCTTCCAATTAATGGTCCGCACTCAAAACTTACGTATTTGCGAAATCGTAGCCGGCGCCGTAAACCGCGTTTCCGAAGGTGAGGTCATCCAGTTGCTCAACATTCATGACACCACATTAGACGAAGCTCGCTATTTTGACGTCATTGAAAGAAAGACCGGTGTTCTTTTTGAGGCAGCAGCCCGCATGGCCTCCGTCGTTGCCGGCGCCTCTAAGGAAGTAGAAGACAAAATGGCTGAATACGCTCTTTGTCTCGGCCGCGCCTTCCAAATTATTGATGACGTGCTTGACTACACAGGCACTAAGGTCAATATCGGTAAAAATTTAGGCACCGACCTTCGCGAAGGAAAAATGACGATGCCACTTATCTACGCTTTGAGACATTGTTCCGAAGAAGATGCAAAGATTATTCGTACTGCAGTCAGCAGCAATGATCCGGACTTAGAAAGCGTAACCCGCGTCATTCTGGCTTCCGGAGCCATTGATGCGTGCATTGAAGCTGGCAAAAAAGAAGTTTCTCGAGGAATTGATGCATTAAATTGCTTACCGACTAGCGCATTTAAAAATTCTCTGATAGAATTGCTTTTCTTGACAGTTGAGAGAGATCGATAGGTCACTCGAAACGCAAGAATCGGAGTGTAGCTCAGCCTGGTAGAGCACTGCGTTCGGGACGCAGGGGTCGGAGGTTCGAATCCTCTCACTCCGACCAAATCGGAGTGACAAGCAATGACAAGTCATACAGAAAACTCCGTAAATGTCGCTTTTTCGAACGCCTTTTAGTAAATCTCCCTGTGACAAACAGTGACAACCAGTGCCAAACAATGACATGATTTTAGGATGACTATTTTTATGTCTGTTAAAATTATAAAAAACAGCACTCTCAATAGTCATCTATGCCACAAAGAGCGAAAGAGTTATCTGCACTTGCCGTTAAACGACTTACCGAGGTTGGGTTTTACTTTTTGGGCGGAGTGCCAGGCTTTGCCCTCAAGGTCCAAAAGAACTCAGCCAGTTACGTTTTAAGATATTCGGATGCCTATGGAAAAAAGCATGACGTTTTCATCGGTCCGCGCTCTGTTCTGAGCTTATCCCAAGCACGGGGTATTGCATTAGAGCTGAAAGCCAAGATTCTTGCGGGGAGAGATCCTCTTGAAGAAAAGAAACAAGCTCGACAAAAAATCAAAGAAGAGAAAAAACAGCAACAAATCCCAAACTTCGAAAAAGTAGCTAATGATTGGCTTAAGGATCGCGCAAGAAACGGATTTTTCCGAAACAACCCGGAAGGTGAAATCCGAACGTTTTGGGTTTTAAATCGGCATATTTTCCCAAAACTCGGGTCTAAATCTATCAATGCAATAACACCTGAAATGATCAGGGATATTATCGGTCCTTTATGGGAAACTAAAACAAACACTGCTCAAAAAGCACTAACCTACTTACGGCAGATTTTCAACTGGTCAATTGCTCTTCGGATTAGGGAAGACCGCGAAAATCCCGCTGATTTGAGATCTGCGCTAGGTGTTCTGCTGGAACCTCAAAAACGAAATCGACGCGAAAAAGAAAATCATGCTGCCATCAGCGTTGAGGAGCTTCCAGCGCTTTATGCCGCGCTGGATAAACTTCAGGGAACCTCTCCTCGTGCTTGTCAGTTCGCGATCCTTACCGCTTCTCGATCCAAAGCGGTACGGCTCGCAACTTGGGATGAGTTCGATCTCAAAAACAAGATATGGAATATTCCGCTTGAACATGACAAAATGAAACAGGCGAAGAGAGACAGAACCATTCTTCTTTCTGACGAAGCTGTCCAACTACTTAAAGATTTGCCAAGATACACCGGACAAACAAAAGTCTTCTTAAGTAATCAAATGCAAACATTGTCTGATATGACTATGTCGATGGTTCTTAGGCGATTGCATAAAAAGCAAAAAAATATAGACGGTATCGGTTGGATTGATAAAGAAAAAAGCCAGAGAACCGGAAAAGATTGCATTGTTACTCCTCACGGTTGTGCACGTGCAACATTCAGAACTTGGGCAAAAGACGACACTATTGGGAACAATAAAGTCTTTGATCAAGAAGCTGTAGAACTTTGTTTATTGCATTCAAAAAGAGACGTCTATAACGGTGCTTATGACAGGGCGAGACTTTTAACCGAAAGAAGAAAAATAATGGATGCCTGGGGAAAGTATTGTATATCTGCGGTTCGAGAAAAAACATCTCAAATAAAAAACTCGTGAGCAACTAACTTTATTCTGTAGACGTGATAGACTACGGGTCTTTGGTGAAATCGGGGTGTAGCTCAGCCTGGTAGAGTACTGCGTTCGGGACGCAGGTGTCGGAGGTTCAAATCCTCTCACCCCGACCATCACATTTTTATATTAGTTCTCGTCTTTGCGCTCTTCAAAATCTTCTCCGTTTTGTACAAATGATTTTCAATAAATGAACTTAATTTGGCAATTTGGAGCTTAAGTTCTTTGAATGGGATTGACCTTTTCTCGCGATAGTCCACCAATATATTCAAGGCATGAGCAATTTGGTTTAAGTTGACTCCGATTTTATTCATCGCAACTGTCGAATCGATAACGGCCTCCCTTTCTTTTTCCAACAACATTATCGTACCTAGAAGATCCTTTCTAAGAAGCAACGTAAGGTAAGCTTGTTTAGAAACGCCGAACTCTTTGGCTCTGCAATCTAATGCGGCCAGCTCACTTTTTGTTAACCTTAAAAAAAGAGGAATCTTTTTCTCTTCTGGGAATTCTTCTGCTTTGGCTTCAGAAAAAACAGTCTTAATAACACTTTTGTCCGAAGAGTTTTTCTGGCCTTTCAGCTTTTCTTCGATAGTTGCATTAATAAATGCCGAAAGACTTTCTCCGGAATTTTTCGCATACTCCTTGGCAGCATCTTTTGTTTCCGTTTGAACGCGAGCCGTAAGAACACTGGTTTTCTTTTCCGAACCTCTTTTTGGCATGACAAACCTTTTTGGAATTAACTCAGATCGTGTGTAACGTATCCACCGAACGCTCCCGCGTTCGACCGCCTTGGCGGTGTGGCAGGACAACCGAAAATGAAATTTTCGACCGAGCCCTCGGCGAGGTGTTGATGCATCTATGGTATCAAATGTATACATTTGATATCAAGATGCGATCCTGCCTTAGCAGTAGTTAGTCGTACATCCTCAGTAGTTATCCACAATTCAGCTTGCCAAAATTGTGGATAACTACTCTGACTGCTGAGAGTTGTCCTCATTTTCACTCGGTGAGCGCTTGTCTCCGAAACTGGCTGTAGCGAACCGGAAAATTGTGGGCAACTCGAAGCCGAAAAGTTGATACGGATCAACTTTTGGCCTCTCGCGAAGAGGGAGGCTCTATCTTTTGAAAAATCCGGCAGTAACCCATGCTGGCGGAATTTTCCTCTCTTCAGCATTGCCGGCAGAGCCGGAATGCTGAAGCTGATGTCCGATCTGATTTTCAGGAAAAGTTGTTCCGGAACAACTTTTCCCTGATTCGATTTTCCTATTGTTGACTTTTTCAGCAGTTATCCATAATTTGGTTTAGCAAAATTGTGGGTAACTGCTCCGGCTGCTGAGAGTTGTCCTCATTTCCCTCGGTGAGCGCTTGTCTCCGAAACTGGCCGTAGCGAACCGGAAAATTGTGGGCAACTCAAAGCCGAAAAGTTGATACGGATCAACTTTTGGCCTCTCGCAAGGAGGGAGGCTCTATCTTTTGAAAAATCCGGCAGTAACCCATGCTGGCGGAATTTTCCTCTCTTCAGCATTGCCGGCAGAGCCGGAATGCTGAAGCTGATGTCCGATCTGATTTTCAAGAAAAGTTGTTCCGGAACAACTTTCTTTCGACTCGACTTTCTTAACTATGAAAAAAAGACCACAATAAAACAGTCTATCGGGTCAAAAAAAAGACCGCGGAGAAAGCGGCCTCTTTTATTTAAAAGTCAATTATTTTGTATTTAGTGCGTCTTTAAAAAGTTTTCCTGCAACAAATTTCGGCTGAATCGAAGCTGGGATTTTAAGTTCTGCACCTGTTGCAGGATTCCGACCAACACGAGCCTCGCGCTTGGCTGACTTAAAAGTGCCAAAACCCACCAAAGCCACTTCATCGCCGGATTTTACGGTTTTGATGATTTGACCCATCAGTGCTTCCAAGACCTCTTTGACATCAGCTTTAGGTTTGCCGGAAACTTCTGCTACGGCAGTTACTAATTCAGTTTTATTCATTTATTTCTCCAAAATAATTGAGACAGGACTGACTTATTTTACCCAATCGGTAGAGCGCGACATATTTCTTTTCGCTGCGTTTCGCTGCGATAGTCGTACATAGAAGTAGTATTGACTGAAGCGTGACCCATAGCCCGCTGCAAAACGAATACATCACAACCATTCGCCAGCATCGTTGTTGCAAACGTTCTTCTAAGATCATGAGGCTTTACTTTTCCCAAACCAGCCAAGGTCGCTCTTTTTTGAAGTATCCGATAAATTGAACCGGAGAGCATTTCTTTGAAAATGAAGCTGTCTTCTTTGGCTCCGGGGCAAACTCTAGGGAAAAAGACTTCCTGCCCCACTCCTCGAACTTCAACCCATTTATCTATCACCGAGTCCAACGTTTTAGGGAGAAAAACGATTCTTTCTTTGTTTCCTTTGCCGATGAACGTAAATGATCTCCGGCTACAATCCCAGTTACTCATCTTCAAGGACACAACTTCAGCCCTTCTGAGGCCGCAGCCGAACATGAGCGCAAAGATGGCTTTATCTCGAACGCCAGCCTTAGTGCCGTCTTCACAGGCGTTCAACAATGCCCTGCACTCTTTCGCATTAAGACTTCTACCTTTCGGTAATCGCTGGTATTTCACTGCTTTAATAGCTTGAATTTTTAAATACGCAGACTGGGGCAAATAGTCTTGTGACCAGGCTGCCTTCGCGACCGCCTTAAATGCATTGAGATAAAGATTAACAGTTGCACCGGAACAATTTCTTGCAGTTAAGTGTTTTTTGATCAATGTCCAGTGGCTTGTCCTCAGTTTTGACCAATCAATCAATTCGTAATTTTCATGTCCAAGAACCCTTGCAATATTTTTTATGCAGTTTTGCATTGTTATCGAAGAACGACGGGAGCCGAGGGACGATAAATACAACTCGACCGGATTCTTCTTCCAGCCAGTGGATGCAGTTGGTATAAAAAGCATTTTGCACCTTATCCAAAGTTAAATTGCCAAAATAATCGCAAAGGAGTACTTCTGATGTTCTCTTTCATGAAAGAAAAAACTTTGCTTTGAATGCCTGGACCAAATCGTCACGCTGCGTGGTCGTGAGATTGACCCCGGTGACAATGACTCTCCCTCCGGTAAAAGAAGCGTGATCGATTAAGCTTTGAGCAACGGTTCCGGGAACGTAGTGTCTGAAGAGATCCGTTAAAGAAGTTTTGACTTCTTCCGGCAGAGCTGCATGCAGACTGACAGTCGATAGAGCGGTTTGTCCTTGGCTGCCTAATGAATCAAAAACGTTGGCTGCGTTATTCGTCTGAAGCGTGCCGGACGAGTTCAGGTGTCCATCAGAGGCAAATTCAAATCCGTTTTGAAAGTTCAGTGCACCGCTGTTGTTGAGGCTGCCGGAAATTGCATAGTGAGCAGTTTCAGTCCAGTTTCCCCGGTTATTAAGAGTACCGGTGGAGGTTAGGTTACCTCTGGTAGTGACATTCCCGGTTAAAGAAAGCGTCCCGGTATTTGTCAATGTTCCATATAGATCAGCATTGCCAATCGTCAAATTGCCTGAGTTAGCAGCTGTCCCGTTGCTTTGATTGAAATTCGTTATGACTAAAGTTGAGGCATTGCTCAACACTCCATTGGATTTATTCAGTGTGCCAAAGTCATAGCTTCCGGCTGTCACATTAACCGAACCACCGACTTGAGTCAGTAAATTACGGTTGGTGAGTATTCCTCCGGCCAAGTTCAATGAGTTTCCGGCAGAAAAATTTCCGCTTTTCCCTCCGATGTTCAATGCATCCTGATTATTTAAAGTCCCTCCTAAGAGTGCAATATTGTCGGAGACGTAGGTTTGGACGTTCCCTGATTGTCGGTAGGTTCCATTGCGGACAGTCATTTCGCCATAATTAACGGTTCCGGATTCAACTGAAGAAATGTCAAATGAACCGGAGCTGTCTAAGACGCCTGCATTTAGCTGAAGCTTAACGTGGTGATAATCCGCACGATTATCAATTTGTGCGCCGTTAGCAATAGTTAAGGTTCCTTGAACATTCAGAGAGGAGTTGACTTCACCTCCATCATTAGAATTGCCGCTGCCAAGCCTTAAAAGCCCGCTATGAAGATTAAGATTCCCAGCCACTTCAAGGCTGCCTGAAATTTTCGACGCTCCATCCCCTTTATGGACAATGGCAAACAGTGGAGAGCTGGAATCCAAGTTACCGTTAACTAACAGAGATTGGTTTTCCATTCCTCGGAAATTTTTAGAAGTCCAAGAAATATACAGCTCCGGAGTGTTTGCTGTTGCGTTTCCGTTAATGACGAAGCTATCTACTAAAGTACGTTTTTCTCCATCTCTTAGAGTGCCTAATTCAACATTTCCGTTATGCGTTGTCAGAGCGAATACGTTCGAAGCTGTTAGAAATATAACGAGAATCAAAGATGTTACTTTTCCCTTGCTTCGGCTTATCGAACTAGCAGTCTCGGAGACAACAACAAAACATCCCCGGGATTCGCTCCAGATCTTCTTGAAGATTTTGTTCATTTAACTTCCTTTATAATATGTAGCAACAATGTTGCAACGGAGGCCTTAGATGCCCACTACTGCCAGTGATGATTCGATCCGAATTCGGGTTAATAAAGAGCTCAAAAAAGAAGCCTCCGAGCTTCTGAGCTCTATGGGGTTAAATTTCTCTGATTTTTTCCGGATTTCTCTTCTCAAGTTAGTTAATGAGAAGAAAATGCCTTTTTCTATTGATGTTCCAAACCAAGAGACTGCTCGAGCCATGCAAGCTGCCGATGAAGGGGAAGTGACATACCACGAGAGCGTGTCCTCATACTTTAGGAGTCGAGGCAAATAATGCTTCTTTTTGGAACAACCAAACTTTTTGATAAAGATTTGGATTTGGTAGAAAAGCGCGGAAAGGACATCCAAAAATTGGAGCAAATTATCCAATCTCTTGTCTGGGAAGAGGTGTTGCCCCAACGGCTGCATGATCATCCGCTCAAAGGAAACTGGAAGAACCATCGGGAACTGCACATAGAACCTGACTGGCTTCTGATATACAAAAAGACAAGTAAAGAAATTATTGCAGTTCGTACCGGAACCCATTCTGATCTTTTTTAATCTATCCATTTTTTATACCTCGGGAAAAGGATCTCTTTAATCAGCACTGTTGAGAAACAGCACTGGTGGAAGCATCCGGGAGAAATAACTTTGCTTTGAATGCCTATGTAGGGCGCCAAGGAGAGTCAGCCGAAATTTAAAAAATTCCTCGGAAATTTTATGAGGCAAACAAGTTGGAAGTAGTGAATCAGAACGGAACCGTTTCTTCTAAGAGCGGCCCGACGCGGGGCAGGTCTTTCCAGCAGGTGGTGTATCCGGGGCTGAGCCGCGCACGAGACATTTCCCAAGTACCTTTTCCTAATTTAGAAGCCGCAAAGCAGAGCGTATTCTTACCGTAGCGCGTGTTGATGGAATCCATCAGTTCACAGATGATCTGCTGCTGTTCGGTTTCCGTCTCTTCAAAAAGATCCTTGGTGACTGCACCTTTCGGAACGACTTCACCGACGTAGACGCCGGCGCGTTTATAGAGGCAGTCTCTGCGGTAAGTTTGATTGAGCAGCCGTCGGGCACAGTGAATGATCGTATTGGTGTCCGAGATCGGGTAGGGAAGTCCCACACACGGATAAGCCTGCTGTTGGACATCCTGAAGGCGGAAAGGATTCGTGTTTAAGACAATACCGACGGTGTGCGCCACCGTACCTTCGCGACGCAAGGTTCTTCCGCATTCCTGGGCATGGAACGTGATTGCGCCTAGCAAATCGTCTTTGTCGCAGACCAAATGACTGAAGCTGCGGCTTCTCATGATTTGCTGTCTTTTTGGTTTTACAAGTTCCAGTGGAATGCAGGACGTTCCCTGAAGTTCTCGTACTGTCATGGAAAGCGTAATGCCAAACCGATTTCGGATGGCCTCTGCATCTGCACGGGCTAAATCTAAGGCCGTCCGAATACCCATCTTTTCTAGGTGTTCCGTATAACGTCTCCCTACACCCCAAATTTCAGAAACTGGTTCGCAAGCAAGCGCTTTTGCCTGCCGCTGAGGCGTTAAGTCGAGCCAATTGCAAACGCCTTTTAGGCCGCCATAGTGTTTCGCTAAATGGTTGCAGTATTTGGCTAAAGTTTTTGTCGGCGCGATACCGACACACGTTGGAATTCCTACATCCTTAAATACTTTGTCTTTAATCCGAAAACCTAACTGGGTTAGATCAGTACCCAGACCTTCGTAGCCGCTCATGTTGGCGAAGCACTCATCAATACTGTACGGATTGCAGTCAACTTGGGAGGCGATGGTTGACATCATCCGCCCGGAGAGATTGGCGTAGAGTTCGTAGTTGCTTGAGAAAACGGCGACGTTTTCCCGTATACAGAATTCTTCGATCTGAAAGTACGGCTGGCACATTTTGATGCCGAGCTTTTTGGCTTCCTTCGATCGAGCAACGACACACCCGTCGTTATTACTGAGCACAATTACGGGACGGTCAGTTAAGTCCGGACGAAAAACTTTTTCGCAGGAGGCAAAGAAAGAGTTTCCGTCCACCAGCGCGAACACCTGCATAGCTAGTTGCTTTTAATCGTGTACTTCACGACGCCGATAAAGCGCCATTCATCGTAGTCTTTCGGGAGGATGGGCTTGTAGATCGGATTTGAGCTTTCAGGGAGCAGACGCAGTCCTTTATCGTCTTTCATATAGCGTTTAACAGTGAATTCATTATTAATGCTCATGATGACGATGTCTCCGTTCTTGGGTTCCGGCGAGCGGTCGACGACCAAGAGGTCGCCTTCGTCCATACCGGCCAAGTCCATGGAATCGCCTGTTACGTAGACGCAGAATGTGGCGGCGGGATTGGAAACCAAATATTCATTTAAGTCCAGCGTTTTGTCGATATAGCTTTCTGCCGGGGAAGGGAACCCGGCCTGAACCCCGCATTCGTAAACTGGAATGCTCAGGTGCGTCGGATTCATGGCCGGAACAAGGATCTGGTCTGTGTCGAGGGTACGAGCAGGTTCTGCGACACGTTCAAGTTCACAGCGAAGCCATTTTGCGCCACCTAACTGTTTGAAAACCGGAACCAATTTGTCCGTGAGGCAGACAGAAACCCGTTTTGTACTGCCGAGACCTTTGCGGCCTGCACCTTCGCGAGCGCCGCCACGGTTTTCTTTTTTAGTTGTTTTATCCATGATGAAGTAAAAAGAGGAAAATTTTGAAATAATCATACTATTTCAAAAATCTGTAGTCAATTATTCCCGTTGCTATTAATCAAGGATACCAACCGCTTTAAAAAACCTTAGAATAGCCCCAGACGAACTCCGACCGGTTTTAGTGTCTTCTAGGTCGGCAAAGTTTAGCCCTGCACTAGCGGGGCTTTTCCTTCTTGACTTCCTCCCCAACGACGTTACCAAGGGAGGGTATCTCTCTTGACTATGGAGGGTTAAGATTCACAAATTCGATTAAGCTGTACTTCCTCTGCAATGACTTCTTGCTCTGATCCGTCTTCAAACTTTACACAGACAATACCGTCCGAAGCTTTCCGCTTATAGAGAAGCTCACATTCCCTTCCGTCAACAAGACAAAAAATTATCGGTTTTTTATAGAGCTGCTCTTTTGTTTCTTCATCCGGGAAACTTTCTACGGATGGTTCAACATCATCAAAAGAGTCCTCACTAGGGCTTTCTTTAAATGCTTCCTCTGCATTCTCTTCTTGCTCGTTGTCTATCTCATTTTGATCTTCCAGAGGCTGGTAGCAAGATTCATCAATCTTTGCCCCTGGGAAAAACTCGTCGGCTTCTGCTTGAGATTCTTCAGCAACTGTCTCCTTATCTGAAAACTCGATTTGTTCACCTTCTATTTTTTCGTTTTGCTCTTGAGGCAAAATATCGGCGGCGTCTTCAGATTCAGTCGAAAAAGTTGTTCCGGAACAACTTTGAGGATTGAAGTTGTTCGCCTCTGCTTTTGAAATAAACTCCCGGCCTTCAAGGAAAGTCTCTACTTCTGAGGGATGCTCTATCCATTTTTTATAGAGAATATAAGCCGTCTGGATACTATTTATTTTCTTTTCCGCTAAGGCTGATTGAATCTCTTCCGGAAACTCTTTCCAAGCTGAATACTTGGACACCAGAGCTTTTTCCAATCCAAGTTTCTCGGCAATTTCTACCTGTTTTTCTCCTAAAGAAATCCGCTCACAAATAAAGTCAGCAACCTCAACGACAGTTAGTGAAGATCGCTTCAAATTTTCCGCCATCTGAGCATAGCTAATGTTTTCAGCGGCAATAGAAGTATTCACAATCGCTTTAATTGACTTAGCCTGAAGGAGTTGGCTCGCCCGAAAACGCCTCTCTCCGCTGATAATTGTGAACGTATCATCTGAATTAGCTCGGACAACTATTGGCTGAAGCAGCCCATATTCTTGGATACTGGCGGATAGCTCTGAGAGTTCCGCGTCATTAAATTGTTTTCTTGGCTGGTTAGGATCAGGTTTAATTTTGTCTAATTCGATGTCTAGAATCTTGCCTTCAGTATTCAGGACTGACTTTTTGCCGCTTGCGATCTTACTTAGCCGATTCAAGTTCAGAGCCATTTCAATTATCCTCCCTGGAGCTGTTCACAACGGCTAAACTTCCGTCCTCGTTCCAAACCACACGAAGAGGATTGTTTTCAGGTAAATTAAGAGCTGCTGCTAAATTTAGAAAAACCGTCCTTAGCTCGTACCATGCCTCACCGGGTTTTGAGTTTTTACTTACCCATACCGGCCGATGCTGTCCTTGTGCCGCTGCATATTCATTTCGATTAAGAATCCATGCCGGTTTTAGACCGTTTTCCTGTTTCAGTATCAGATCTTTTGCCAATACCCAAAGCTGCTTAAAGTTTTCAATCTGATAAGGCTTCCTTTCGACCATGTTCAATACCAATCCTGCAAACTGAAGTTTCTCATTGATGGTCGAAACCTCTTGGGCTCTGCCTAAAAGCATTTCTACTCCCTCGAGAGCTTCTTGTTTCAGGTTGACAGGGCAAACGTAATGGGTTGCAGCTAATAGTGCAGCAATCTGGCGAATATCGTATGAGGGATTGGTATCAATAATGCAAATATCAAAATCGTCTTGGATCTCGTTTAAGCTGTTGAGCAAATTTTCTACAAAGCCGTTATGAGCTTCTTCACCGCTTCGCTCCAGTTCTTCCAAATTTGTATCCGCTCTAACTAGAAGCCGGGCGGCTCCGGTTGTTCTCAATCCTCCTTGCTGCATCAGCAAACCTGAAGAAACATTAGCGGGCTCAAAAAGCTTTGAATCAAACAAACAGTTTGAAGAATGCGCCTGAGGATCTAAATCGATAAACAAGGTGCGTAAACCACGTTTCAAGGCGCAATAGAACGCAAATTGTGTTGAAAGGAATGATTTTCCAACACCACCTTTGTTGTTAATTACGGTCAGAGTAATCATTTTTAGTTCTCCGGATAATTTGCATACGGAAGGTTAATGGCTTTAAAAGCAACTACAGAATCGTTGAAAAAATCCCAATGACCTTCCTTAAACGTTGAACAATAGCCTCTTAAATGATTCTTCAGCAGAACTTCACAAGCCACACCTTCAGGCGGCTCACAAGAGGCTACAGACGACCAGCCTAGGGCCGTTTCGGGATCAAGCAGTGCTTTGGCTGAAGCAGGAACGGGAGAAAAGTCTTTGAAGAAAAGAATTTTGTCTGAAGGCCATTTTTGCCATCTTCCTTCTTTAAATTTATCGACGACGCATCTTCCGTCATTCAAATAAATCATCCACTTAAAATTAAAGGGATCACCGGGTAACAGTTCGTTTTTTATAGGTGGTAAAACGTAAGGCCAGCGGTTCCAGTCATGAACCTGGTATGGCTCTTCCCGAAGGATATGTTCTCGATCTACGCTGATAAGAATATCCGCTCCGGTTATAGATACGGTTCCCGGTATTGCAAAGGTAATAGAGGTTCCATCCATCCGTTTTAAAGCTTCTTTAACAATCGAATCCAAATGATTGTCCGGATCTTCCAGCGCTGCCGTTATAACATCCAACAACTCAGTGCTGAAACTTTCAGTGGGTGTACTGTCATTTGAATCAAAAACGCAATTTTCTGCATTTTCATTAGTCATCTTTGTTCCTCTGTTGGGATTAAAGTGTTGGGAGTTTTTAATAACTGAAGGCCGGTTTCTGCTCGACGTTTTTGAAAAGAAGGGCAGAAGTTGTCTTGTTTCTGCGTTTTCTGGCGGCGCGACTTCTCAGAACAAAATCTGTATCATTCCCAGACCTTGTTGTTTTTTCGGAAATGCTTCTGAAAGAAGAAGCAGAGGACCCTTTTGAGACGAAATCTTCTAAGTTTCTTGAGGGAAGAAAAACACAGGGCTCGAAGCGCCTTGGACAAGCGCCGAGCCCTTGAACAAGGAGATTAGTCGTGCAAGTAAACGTAAAACGACTATTGCTACTCCTTATCGTGTTGAGGGAATTATCCGTCAGAGCTGACTTTGTTGTCAACTTTGAGGGCTCTGTTTCTCTAGCGGTAATTGGGGCAGGTGCGCTGTTGCTTTTGATTAAACGATAGCGTCGAGCAATGCCGGGACGGTTGTTTTGTTCCGGCATTTTTTCTGAAGCATACAACGAAAGTTCATTTTGACTCCGTAAAACAGCAACGGCCCAACTGCTGGTAACAGTTGAGCCGTGTCTAATCTTTGGAGAAAAAGCGATGCGGTCTAAGAACTCGCCAATCTTCATAGAGAGATTAACACAACTGAACAGAGAAGGATTTACCTTCAAAGTTAAGGTCGGAGTGCCTCTAGCGCTGCTCGTGTTAATCATCTCGGCGGTCGCTGCCAGTTGGTTTTCATAACCGTCAGCTGTGTTGATGTTTGACGCAGGGAGTCTCGATCCCGATTCGGGGCTTCCGGCTGTTTTTCTCAGCTGTCTTAACATAACGATTTCCTCCGGAAACTTTCCCAGCCAAAGACCACTAAACGGGCCTGTTCACATAACCTGTCAAAAGATCTTTCTTCGAGGTAGGCTTCAATGGAATCTGCACCGGAAAGCCTTAGATTTGAAACGGCAATCATCGGTTTCATTTGTTCATACCGGGCGTTGATGACTTCAAAGAGGTAGTCTTTTTCTCTCTCGGAAATCCCTCTAAATGCACCGATCTCGTCCATGATCAGCAGATCAACCGAAACATATCGGGCGATAATGTTTTTCACGGAACGGTCTTTGTCATTCCAAGATGATTTAATGTCCTCTAGCAGCCGGGTTACCGTTGTGTAAAGGACTGTCCTTCCCTGCTTGATCGCTTCATGACCTACGGCGCAGGCAAGATGTGTTTTTCCGGTTCCCGGAGTACCGATCAGTAAAAGAGTTTTACCGCTGAACCAGTCAGTTTTTAGCTCTTGAGCGAAATCCAAGCAGCTTTTAAGGGCCTGATATTGACCTTTTTCAGTCGCTTCATAAGCCTCGAAGTTCTTGTCCGCAAAGCGCTTGGGGATCATGCTTTGGCCGAACAGTTTCTTGATTTTGGTTTCGGCCAAACATCTCGGACATCCCGCAAACCAACGGCTCCCCGTGCCATCGGTAGATTTAATCCCGGCAGTAAACCAACCGTGAAATTCGCAAAACCCGGCTTCAAACCGACTTTCATCAATTGACTCTCGAGGGGTAAGTTCTTTTTTTTCAGATACTTGAGAGGAAATCATGTCAACGTCCTTCCGTCTTGCGTTTGAGAACAAATGTCCCGTCCGGGTTGAGCCGTTCGATCCCCTCCATGTAGTCAATGTCTCGGAATCGCTTGGGCTGAGCCGATTCGGAAGCAGATTGTCTTGCATTTTTACGGTTTGAAACCGCAGTCAATTCGTGCTGAAGGGACTTGAGAACAAAGGCCACTGCCGAGCTTAACGGCTTGCCTTCCTTGTCTTTTGCGGCCTGACAGCGTGCAAACACCTGAGCAATCGTGTCATAGTCGAAGCGGGACATACCGCCGGCGGCCAGCTCCAAAATGAGATTTTGGTTTTCGGGATTTCTGGATCTCCAGCGGGCAAGTGCTTTTTCGTCCAAACCGAAAAAGACCAAAACTTCTAAAACTTCGCCGATCATCCAAGCCGATTTTTCGCGCGCGAATAGGTTTTTAATTTTTAAACTTCTATCCGATTCCGATACAGATTCCGATTTATTAATATTTTTATTAATTAAATTAATATCCGATATCCGATCCGATCGGTGCGCGCGCGTACGTGCGCGAGGCTCTTCCTGCTGAACATTTCCCGGATTTTCAATCATGTCTGCTTTTCCCTGAAAAACCCTGTGGCCCAAGGGATCTAAGGTTTTTTGAGCATAGTTGGCTATGCTTGGAGCATTGCTTGTAGCATCGTTATTTATGCTTGGAGCATTGCTTGTGGCATCGCTTTTTATGCCCGGAGCATTGCTTGTAGCATCGTTATTTATGCTTGGAGCATTGCTTGTGGCATCGCTTTTTATGCCCGGAGCATTGCTTGTGGCATCGTTATTTATGCTTGGAGCATTGCTTGTAGCATCGTTTTTTATGCTCGGAGCATTGCTTGGAGCACCATTTTCTTTCCAACGAGCCTCAGCCGCACGTTTACTTTTAATCGACCGCTGCTCTGATAAAAGTTTGTGGTGGGCCTTGGTTTCCAATTCTTCCTGGATAATCGCATCGTAGGTGGCACTCCTCCAGAAACTAGCATCTCGGTTAAAGAATCTCCTCAACACGATGTGAAGAGCGCCTTCTTCTTCATCTGTGTGAGTAGGACACAAACCCAAAACATCTAAGTCTTCTAGAGGAGACTGTTTGATGAGGTAGCCTGTGCGCAGAACAAACAAAATACCTCTGTGAAGGATCGGAAGAGGTAGAAAATCTCTAATGAATTCTTCTTGACTAATTGGACTAATTCCCTGTTCAGAATTCTTTTTAGCTGCGGACATTATTGGTTCTCCTTTCCGGGAAAAGTCTCTTTTGCGCAATTTCTTAACATGGCGGAAGGTTGATACAAACCATTCCCATCCTCATTGAAGTACCATCCGAGAACACGTTCCAGTTCTTCTGTTGTACTTAGGTTTTCGTCCACGCTTATCTGAGACAGGGCTTGCCCGAACGAAAACGGACCGCCAAACAGAAAATACAAATTTACTAATCGAGAGAGAATTCCGCTCTGGACCAGCGTGAGATCAAGATGAATTGAAGAACTCTCCAAGGGATCAATTATGTAAGGTCTAATCATTTCAAAACCTAATTAAACATTATTAGTTTACGTTTATTGTAAATTAAAAATATACATTTTTGGAAAATAATCTTTATAATGAGATTAGGTTCAAACTTTTGCGAGTGATTTCTTATGCGCCAATGTCTTGCTATTGTCTTGACGTTCTTCTCTCTGTCTCTAACAACTGGAAATGCTTTAGCTACAACGCTCGAAGACATTGAAAAATTTAATAAAGATCAATTTATGGATTATGTTCGCCTACTGGACAATGTCGAAGCCAACCAAGAATACTGTCACCTTTGGCGATTAGAAAAAGAACTGATGCACAAAAGAACACAACTTAGCATTCACAAACAGCTCTCTGGCACGGAGAGGCGGCTGGCTTCAGAAAAAATAAGAAATTTTCGCGATCGATGCAATCGATTCAGGGAAACTCAACGGAAGAATTAAAAATAAGAAGCTACGAAATATACAAATTTTTTAGTTTGACAGCGTCTAATCATAGAGAGGGTCGGTAGTTACCGTGAAAGATGCGAAAACTTCTGGCTAAGCTGCTATGAGAGTAAGAAGAAATAAAACTTAATTAGGGGTTCTTTATGTACAAATATTTTGCTTTTACATTAATGCTTTTCTCTTTGTCGTTATCTTCCGGAAATGCTTCAGCTACAACGCCCGAAGACATTGAAAAATTTAATAAAGATCAATTAATGGAGTACGTCCGCCAGCTAGATAACGTTGAAACTAATAAAGAAAATTGCGACGTACGTCATGGGATAGAAAGAAAGTTATTTTTGAAGAGAGTTCAGTATAAAAAGCAACTCTCTGACCCAGAGCAGGTTTTTATCATAAAAAAGGTAGGAGATTATCGAAAAAGATGCGTAGCGAAGAAGCTTTGGTAGATTCTAAAAATGGACACTCAGGGTTAACCAAAGAATAAAAAGCGACAAAGTAGCTAGGAGGAGTTTAATTATTAAATACCCCCCCCCTATGGGTTTTTCGTATTGTGAAATTCCTTCTTAGTTCTTTTAACACCCCAAGAATTTCAATCTCTTTTGATCTATTAGAAATCGTTGGGTAATCCGGATTCAACGGCTTAAGATTAACGATTAGTTTATTTTCAACAGATTGCTCAGTATATTTTCGAAAAACTATCCCTCCGTCCACTTTCGAAAGAACAAAAGATCCAGGATTTGCTGAGGACCCAGATATAAACAACAGCAAATCACCAGGAAAGAAGTCTGGCGCCATTGATTGATCTGAAACTATCCAAGCAAATTGATCATCGCTTAATGTCAGAGAGGAAATAATAGAATTTGAATCTGAACGTTGATACTTTGGAATCGTTGCGTGGGCCAGCAAATAATCATCGGAAAGAATTGGTATGCGTGACTGGCTGCTTTCTGTACGTTCAACTCGTGTAGTAAGCTTTTCTGCCGATTGAACTAACAACGCCATGGACGGTGAAATATCCTCTATCTTGCAGCCGAGCCCCTTAGCAAACTTAATAACAACATTGAGATTTAACGGAATACGCCCGAGCAGATAGTTGGAAACCGCTGCACCAGTGCCTATTCCGAATTTCTCACCGAATTCTCTTTGGGAATATTTATGGCTTTCCTGCCAAATTTTTCTCAATCGTTCATTGTCGTTCATAAACTAAAAGTTTATGTATAATAATGTAAACTAATGATGTAATCTAAAGCATATTTTTAATTATGACTAAGAATCAACATCTACTATTAGCTATCAAAATTATCGGTGGCTCTGGAGCAGATCTTGCACGTTGTTTAGGAGTTAGTAGAGCAGCGGTTAGTAACGCAGTCTGTGGTCGTATGCCCGTCCCAAAATCTTGGTGTCCTGTTATTGAGCTGGAGACCAAAGGTCAGGTTAAGTGCGAGGACTTGTTGCCGGGTATCGATTGGTCCATTTTTAGAAATTTGCCTAAGACCAAAGAAACACATCCGGAAGGAGGAAATTGTGTCGCCTAATCCTTCTTATATTTCCATTGCAACCACGGCTAAGAGATTGAACAAATCCATCCGAACCATTTGGCGATGGACCAATCAAAAGAAAGCAGAAGGTTTTCCGCAGCCGATCAAACTCTCTGCCGGAACAACAGTGCTGGATTTTGAAGAATTGCTGCGTTGGGAAGAAAAAAAGAAAACAAGCACTCTCGTGTAATTATTTTTCAAAAAACTTCCCCCGCATAACTAACTAAAAACCCAAGAGAGAACCATGGAACACTTCAGCAGCGCATTCTATTTAACGATACTCGGCTTAGCCTGTATAGCCGCTGCTCCTCTGTTTTTGTTCCAAAAGCATGAGTCTGTTTTTTGTGCCGCTCCTCTCTTGTTATTGCTCGGACTCTCGATCCTAATTATCGGACTGGCAGGGCTGAAGGGAGTATCGCTATGAGAACCTTCTTTGAAAGCATTGAAGGAAAAATGAGAAATGAACTGGCTTCTGCTATCGACTATAGGATGCTCTCTGTTTGTTTTATTCACCTCTTCCGGAACAGAAAAATCGTCCATAAGGAAAACCTTATTGGGAATCTTTCTCTTCCCGTCAGCCTCATTTTGTTTGATGTTGAAAAATCAAGACCGACTTCTTTCCTTGCTGGAAGGGGCGATCCCCTGCGGGTTTTACGAAACACTGAAAGCTCACTACGCTCCCGAGTTCATTATTTTTCTCTACGGAAGCATCTCTTTGGCAAGTATTTACTCTTGTCTCGATCTCCGTCTTGCGCGGGACTGGTCTTCAAGAAGATGGAATCTCTTTTTTGTTCTGATGACCCTGACTTTTATCCTTCTTTCCCTTCTTCTAAAGGTTTTCGACTCAGGATTAAATCTGTTTTGCTCCGTCTGATTTCTTTCATCTTTCATTTCGGCAACAACATGAGCAGAAAAGAAGGCACATATTCCCGAGAAAGCTGTGCAAAGAAAACCTATTGCTTCCGGCTGAACTTGCCAAACAATATAAAGTCCTATAGTAGAAGCGAATACGGTAATACTCAATCTATCTACAGCTTTAATTTTCATTTTGGTTATCTCCGAGGGTTGAATAGATATTTATCTTTGCAAACTAAATTTTATTCTTATCCTCGGAGGCCCCTTTTCCTCGGGGCTTTAGGGAAAGTTAAAGCCCTTTTAGCGCCGCGTGCGTGTCTGAAAACTATGCTGCTGCAAGCATTTACTTCGAGGTTTATTGCTTGGTCTCAGTATTTGTGCATAGCAAAATTCTCTTCCCATTTGTTCAGAACACGGTCTGGCCGGATCGGCCAGCGGCGCTGTTTCTTATTCTCGAAAAAAAATGCCAGAAGCCTTATTGAAGTTGCTAATTGTCTTGGCCTTCTCATTAATAACGCTTTCATTGCACAATGCAGGGAGGGTAGTCATAGAAAACCTTCCTATGTCAAGAAGGGAAAGGCTCCTTATTGCGATACCCGCAGTACTCGGCTTTCTTTTATTCTCTTCCTTAACCTTTTCAGAAAACTACACAACAACTCTGCCAGATTTCTTCATGATCAAGGATCGACAAGAAGAGGGGCTCGTCTATTTAGCCGCAGCACTCGGAATAATTGCCGGCTTGATTACATTGGAATTCAGAAAATAAGCCAGGGACTTAGAGGAATAAGTCGGCACAAAGAGATCCGTTTCATTCTTTTCATCCGGGGGTTGATTAGTAATTTGAGTCTGGCAACTAAATTCTATTCCTCCACCCGGAGACCTCTGTCTATCGTGTTTTGAGGGCTCAATAATGAAAACAATCCATCAAATCCCAAAACTTAAAACACTTTTGACTGCTGCCATTGTCAGCAGCGGTCTTTTTGCAATCGGTTTTCATGCGTTGGCTGAGGATGCCGATTACTCCAAAATCCCCGGGATGCCGAAGCTGGAAATTATGTCCGGCAATGATCGCTGGGGATGTGAAGTTCTCCTTTGTCTAGCCAATCCTAACGGCCCTCGCGCTGTTTCTGAGTGCAAGCCTCCAATTGACAAATTATTTGATTGCTTGTCGTGGCGTCATCCTTGTAAATTCCCTAGCTGCCCGATGGCCGGAGACGGCAACTATGCGAAGCAGCTTAGTGACGGCTTTGATCCATGCTCTTTGCAAGGCATGGAGGATGCTCCTCAAGGATGGATTGTCGAAGGCAACATAAATGACAGCAATCAGTTCAAGACCGACCGGCGTCAAAACAAACTGCTGAGGAAAAACAATGCTGATTACAACTGGGGCGGAGAACATTGGTTCAAGGCCACCGAAGACTCAGCCGGTCATTGGGGTGGGACTAAGGCGTGCGTAAGAGGATACCAAGGCACGGCCTATGAAGCTTACAGCTGCTATGACAGTTCCGGAGACAGTTCATACAGCACAACATGTTACCGGCCGGTGAAAGTTTACGAGGAAGTTGTTTGGCAGAAATACCAGTCCAGACGAGCGATTGACGTTTTCATCAACGGCAAAAATTGGACTCGCGTGCATTGGTAGAAGGCCTGATTAGAAGGAATGAGCATGATTGAAATTACAGCTTCAGATATTTTTTGGATCGGCGCGATGGACAAGATCTCCTTTGGTCTTACGTTTATGGGATTTGTTACAGTCCTTTTAATCTACTGTTCGCGTAATTGCGACTCTGTAGGCCTGACATTGTTCTTACTCTTTTGTGGCTTAGCTTTTTTTACCGCTTACATTTTTACCCCAAGCTCTAAGACTCTGGCAGCAATGAAAGTTCTTCCGGCAATCGTAAACAATCAGCGAATACAAGGTGTCGCCGAAAATGCTTTGGAACTGACAGAACGTTTCCTTAAGCAATATCTGGAAACTCAGCCAGGTAAAACGAATAGGTAAGGAGTTCGTTCTAATGACAGATAATTTAAGCACCGAAGAATACATTCCTATTCTCAACGGTTACTCCTTTGAGTATCGGTTTTCAGAGAAGAAACCGCGTCTGATAAGACTGGGCTTTTACGATTCGAGAGACAAGAGGCTCTACGAGTCCGATGACCTAACCGTCTTTTTCTGCCTGGCATTTTTTGCCAAAAGAACGGAAAAGCTTTTGCCGGAAATTTCGGCTGACTGGTGGGACAAGATAGAAGCCCACTACGGACTTCCGATTTACTCAGAAAACCTTCCGGAAACCGATCAATTCAAGGCATTTGTTAAGAGAGTCGAAGTTCCGAATAAAAACGAGGACTGGTTCCCTGCAAAGCTATATCTGCTCACAACCAAAGGAACTTACTTTCAAATGGACATTTGTACTGTTTTAAAGCAAGTTAAGGCACTGACAAGCTCGACGGAAACCGCCTTCCCTGAGATTTATTCCGACGAACTCTCAGAAGATGATTGGTGGCACAAGGCGATGGGGTGTCACTTTCATGCTTGTCCTTACGGATCTCACTGCTGCTAGGGAGAGTCATGATTTTAAACAGTTTTTGCATAATCGTATTATCAGTCGCAATCCTGATGAATAGTTTCACCCAGTCTTGCCATACAAAGTCAATCCGAGCATTAAACGACAAACTGGCAGATTTAAGACTCAGATTTAACAGCAGTCGTGGCAAAGAGGAAGAAATTCACGCAGAGAAGATTAGAAAAGAAAATAAAGACTGGTGTCAAGAAGATTCAAAAATATTCGAACAAAATTATCTTGTGTGCAGTCCTCACGCTTCAAAGCTTTGTTCTTATTTAACAGATACGGAAAAAGGCATCCTCATGTCGGTTATCCGCTGCTGTGTTGATAACAGCTCCGGTAATGATGGATATTATTTTAATAACTGCTGTATCTCCAATGAAAGCTACTTCACCGGCTTCTCTTACTGTTATGTTCCTTATTCGGATATGCAAAATGCCCTTAAGGACTTACAAAATAAATATTTTTGGTATGCGAAGAACGGAGAGCCCAGGTTTTTCAGGATATTAGACGGAGCGACTGTCCCATCTGCAATCAGAGGTACGTTCAAAGGTAAATGGAATTTGTTTATTAATCGGTTTAAATCTAATTCCTACATCTGCGACACGATGCATCCGGTTTTTACTCCCGAAGCGCAAGCGATTTTAATGAAGCCGCTTCTGGAAGCTTATCGCTCAGAGCTGGTTAAACACATTGATGATTTTGACCTTTTAAGACTCCGCCCCTCTCATCAAAACGAGGACAAGACAAAGGAGGAACAATAATGCTTAGAAAAGAAGATTTTCCCAAAGAACCGATTGAAATCCTGAAGGACGTTTTGATTTCGGAAGAATTTAAAGAAATTGCCTCCCTTAATCAGGAACGGCTCCGCTGCATCGCAGAAGCGGACAGACTGATGGGGGAAGCGGTGGGAATTGAATCGAAATTGTTAGCTCAATTAAACAAGATTCGAAACATCGAAGCTGAAATCATGCTTAAAAGCAACTCGCCTAAGATGCAGGAGGCCGATAAGGCTTGCTCCTATGAGCTGTTTAATGACTCCTGCATCTATGAATCCTCGGAAGTTAAGGCTTACCAAGCTGGCGTTCGTCCTTTACGCAAAGAATATCCGGAACAATGCTACCCGTCTAATAAGCTGGTTCAAGCATTCAAGCAGTATTCAGAAGCCTGCGAGGCATTTTTAGGTGAGCCGATACCGAAAGGCAAAATCATTAATGAAGAAGTAACAAACTTCCTTACACAACGGAAATTTGACGCTGCTTTTCGACAGGCGGTGAATACAATTATTTCAGACAACTCCAGAGAGACAAGGCTTTTGGAGCAAGAAAAAACCATTGAAGACTGCAAAAACAAGCTTGCGGCTTCCGGCATGCTCCTTTACTACTTTTCTTGTTGCGGCGATGACCAGAGCGAAGCTAAAAGAGTGGCCCTTGCGAATGATATTTCTGAAAAGCTCTTTGTCAACAAAAGCCCGGAAGAAGAATTCTGGAGCCTTTCCGCCAAAGATTTATTTGAAACTCTTCTAATGTTTTTGGCTCAAGACTGCGAAAGCAAGAATCCGGCCAAGGAGTTTTACAACCTCTTGGCAATGACTCAGGACATCCAAAAACTTTGCAATAAGTTAGAGCAATTCAGCCAAAGCAATAAAGGGCAACAATTTTCGAAGATTATCCAGCGTTTTCTGAGTAATTCGGAGGCCACCAAGACAGGAATTGTCGCCCATATGAACAATCAATTGCTCGGCTTTATGCGTTTTGATCTAGTACCTTGTAACAATAATATTTTCGCTTAAAGCTCCGGGTATAAGTGTCG
>ERZ791821.168-NODE-168-length-66163-cov-8.058949_pt1 | contig 66163 bp, 56 predicted proteins | sample MGYA00510300_ERZ791821 | MGnify/ENA primary metagenome ERZ791821 (study PRJEB30046, sample SAMN00792034) | human gut metagenome | study: EMG produced TPA metagenomics assembly of the A metagenome-wide association study of gut microbiota in type 2... | reverse complement strand
ACTATGGATTTTTGTTTTTTGATTACCTGTTCAAATTCATTTTACAATTAACCTACATTATTATTTACATTAATTTTTAAATCAGGATTTATAATGGCCTCATTTGGTATTTGTGGACTTATATCAATACCAATGGCTTTTTCTCCGCCAGCAGCAGTAATATTTAATTTTGCGGTATCGTTTTCATTAATCAGCATACTATTATTTTCTATGTTAATACCAGTTACATCACCGCTCATATTTTCAGCATGAATAGAAGCTTCTCCATTAACTGTAACAGTTAATTCTTTATCAGAATTATTTATACCAATATCATCAACACTAACAATATCACCACTATGTAAAGTAATATCATCTTTTATGGTTTCTGTATACTCCGCCGCTAAGGCCGTATTAGCCGACAACACGCTTCCAGCCAACAGACACAACAACACCTTATATTTCATTTCTTTTTTCATAGTCTTACCTCCTGATTACGCAAATTCGACTGTCAGATTTCATGCACCCTGCCTATTACGGAAACGCAAAAAAAGACAGCATACGGCCATGCTGCCTTACCAAGTGTTCTATATCAGGGCATACGTATCCCGTTGTCATTTGCTGTTCAGAAAGCCTTACATACTTACGTTCATACCCCCCCCCCGTAAATGGAGTTGCCCGCAGGGAGCTTACGGATTCACAGCCGTGCTGTCTCCAACGTTTATTCACGATTCTTCACCTCCTGTTACAGTATGATGTATTGTATATAGTTAAGCATACCATTAGTTCGGCAGCTTTACAACGGATTGCCATTGAAAATATTGCAAGAAAAAGGGTCTGAAAGGTGCAAAATATGCATACGTTTCACCCCTTTTCTTACATTTTAGTTTTATGAATTAAGCCGTACTGTAAAGGTAATCGCGCCGTCCTTGTACGCTACGCCGAGCTTTCCCTTCAAAAGCTGGGCCAATTCCTCCGCCATGGACAATCCTATGCCGTAGCCGGCTTTTTGGCTGTTGTGGGACTCGTCGCCGCGGTAAAAGCGCTCGAAGAAGTGAGAGTAATCCATATTGGCTCCGTCGGCGTAGGTATTGGAAATCGCCACGAGAGCGCCCTTCTGCTTTTTGGCCGTCGTCACCGAAACAGCTATGGCGCCGCCGTCGTCGCAGTATTTCACGGCGTTGTCCATGAGGATATTGACGAGGGTATAGAGGCGCTTTGAGTCGGAGCGGACGACGACGCCCGTCGCTATCTCCGTAGAAATCGTCTTTCCCGCCTCCTGGGCCACCATCTGGAACGACTCGGCGACGGACGCCGCAAGCTCCGATACGTTCACGTCTTCGATGACCAGTTCCTGCTTCTGCTCGTCCATCTTGGACAGCATGATGAGGTCGTTAATGAGCTTGGACAGCCGCTGAACCTGCTTTAAGATATTTTCTGTCCACTGGCTCTTGCCGCTGATGAGCTCCAGCGCTTCCGTATTGGCCGATATGATGGCAATGGGCGTCTTCAGCTCGTGGCCGGCGTTAGTAATAAACCGCTTTTGGTTTTCCATATTGCGGATAAAGGGCTTAATGGCCAAGTTGCACAGCGCGGCCAGAATGACGACGTACAGGATGATGCAGCCCACGCCGAACCACAGGGAATAGCGCATAAAGGTCCTGACGGCAGCGACGTCACGGGTGCAGTCCATGATGACGATAAGGTAATCGCCGTCAGGCTGGGGGGTAATCATATAGCCGTAGCTGGCCTTGTTTTTTTCGAAAAAGCCCTGCGGCTGGCCCTTGGCGACGGTCGTCCTGGCGTATTGTATCGCCTCTTCCTTCGTAAAGGCGGCGATGTTGGCGATATTGATGTCGCGGGCATAGCCTTCGTCGTCGACTAAAATGCTGAAATACCGAAGCTGATAGGAAAAATCCGGCGTATTCTGAGACCAGTCAGTCTCGCCGAACCAGCTCGTTTCCTTCGGCGACGCATACAGGGGCACCTTGCCGCCGTTCTGCGAAATATACGATAAGATCGTTTCTACCTGCGCTTCCATGCGCATGTAGCTGATCGTATTGATAAGCCCCAGCGCGCCGGCTACGATGATGACGACGCCGACCGTCGCGACTAGAATAAACTTTCGCCGCAGCTTTTTGATCATGTCCATGAACGATGCACCGAACCTCTCCCGCTTACTCTCCTTCGTTTCTCGCAATCAGGGAAAAGGCCCTCCCCTTTTCCCCGGCAATCTGGATGTCGGCCTGAATGGCTTCTAATTTTTCCCTCAAGTACGACACGTATATCCAGACGATTTCCTCCGTCACGTCGTCTTCGTCCTTCCAGACGCGGGCGAAAATCGTCTCCGTCGGCAGCTCCTTGCCGGCGTTGAGCATAAAGAATTTCATGAGCCGCGTTTCCTTGTTGCCCAGGCGGACGGAGCTCTTGCAGGATAATTCCTGCTCTTCCACGTCCAGCTCGACGGCGCCGGCTGAAAGGGTCGACGGCGTAAAGGCCGAGCCGGAACGCCGCGTCATGGAGCGGATGCGGGCCAGCAGCTCGCCCATGGCGAAGGGCTTCGTCAGATAGTCGTCAGCGCCGGCGTCAAGGCCCGTAATCCTGTCGTCTACTTCGGCCTTTGCCGTCAGCATGATAACCGGCGTCGTATCGCCGCTGCCGCGCAGCTCCTTCAGCGCGCTGACGCCGTCGAGCTTCGGCATCATGATGTCGAATATCATGCAGTCATACGCGCCGGAACGGCCCTTTTCCACGGCAGACAGGCCGTCGTACACGGCGTCCACTTCATATCCCGAATGCTCCAGCACGGCAACCAGGGCCATAGACATGGCCTTTTCGTCTTCTGCCAATAATAGTTTCATCGTCGTATACTCTCCTTTAGTGGTCTGCATGAATCAGATTCCGAATCGTCTGCATAGACAAATCGCAGGCCGCCAGTTCGTCGGCGCAGCGCTTCAATTCCCGGACGATCATTTCGGGATTCTTTATATCGTGCTTGTATTTCATCTGGTGCTCCAGGCTGGCCCATGAATCCATGGCAATCGTCCGCAGCTGGATTTCTGCAAAGAAATGGCCCGGATTGCTGCCTTCCACGTCTTCATAAGGGGCTTCGATGTCGATAATCATGTGGTAGCTGCGGTAGCCGTTGGGCTTTACATTTTGAATGTAGTCCTTTTCTTCTACGACGCGGACGCCCGGTATCGCCTTGATGGCTTCGATATTCCTGTAAATATCGTCGAGAAAGCAGCAGACGATGCGCAGGCCGATAGCATCGTGAATGTCGTGCAGGGCGGAATAGGCCGTCTGCGGCAAGCCCTTGCGCAGGCATTTTTCCATCATGCTGTCCGGCGACTTGATGCGGTACAATAAATGCTCGTAAGCCGCCTCGCCGCTTTTTTCCTTGACGTCTGCGCTGTAGGCCTGAATGCGTTCGACAAGACCGTCCATGACGCGCTGCAGAGACGGCCCGTAGGAACCATATATAGTCGATGTCCAATCCATGTTTTTCACCTGATTTCTATAAAAAGAATGTGGCACAGCTGTTTTTATATTATACCATAGGTCCGTCCAGTCCGTCCTGCCAAAAGAAAAAAAGCGCATGGCCGCGCCGTATCATGCCGGCAGCATCCATGCGCTCTGTATACTGGTTGTATTATCGTTCCATAAAGGCTTTCAGCTGCTCCGGATAGGGCAGGCCTTCGTTGTCGCCGCGGCTCATGACCTGAATGGCGCCGATTGCCGTGCCGCGCCGAACGGCTTCTTTCAGGGGCAGGCCTTCCATGAGGGCCGTAATGACGCCGGCGGCAAAGCCGTCTCCTGCGCCGACTGTATCGACAACGGTTTCGACCTTAAAGCCGGGAACCATGTATTCCTCGTCTTTCGTCGAAACGAAGGCCCCGTCGCCGCCGCACTTTGTCACAACGGCTTTCGCGCCGCTCTGCAAATAAAATGCGTTGATTTCCTTCGGATCATCGCTGCCCATGAGAATCTTGCCTTCGGCTGTACCAGGCAGAACCATGTCGGCCTTAGCGGCCAGCCGGTTCAGCGTCTGCACCATGACGTCCTGGCTAGGCCAGAGCTGCGGGCGAAGGTTGGGGTCAAAGCTGATGAACAGTCCTGCTTCGCGGGCTTTGTCGAACATGAGGTCGACGGCTTCCCGCGTCGAATCCGACAAGGCCGGCAGAATACCCGTAACATGAAGGTGCGTATACTCGGAAAACTGAATTTTTTCCACGTCTTCAACAGACAAGGTCGACGCGGCGGAACCGGCGCGGAAATAGAAAATATCCGGGTCGCCTTCACTGACGCGGCTTTTCAGCATAAAGCCCGTCTTTTTGTCGTCGCTCCACGTCACGAATTCACTGCCGATGCCATTGGCCGTCAGCACGTGAATAATGCGCTGTCCGAAGGGGTCCTTCCCCAGCTTCGTCATGTACGTAACGCGATGGCCCAGACGAGCCGCTCCTACGGCTACGTTGAATTCCGCCCCGGCAACGGCCAGGTCATAGCCGCTGACGCTGTCCAGAGAGCCTTCGCTCTGCGCGATGAGGAGCCCCATCGGTTCGCCCGCTAAAATTAATCCAGTCTTCATCACCTTCACACCTTTCGTCAGTATAGAATAGGACGATTCTCTGCATATATGTTCCGCAGCATTAAGAAAAACACATCAAAAGGTCACATACGAATATCTTATTTTGAAAGCGCTAACGCAATTTATTTATGCATTTCTCCAAAAATTACCGCCTATTCAAATATCATTCCATCATTCATTAAGCTAATTATATCCCATAAAATAGCCTTTTTCAATATGTCTTCTATGCCGATTCCAGATGTATAGCACGACCTTATGTCGGCAACGTAATTACATTCAGCCAGGTATATTGTGTAAACAGTTACACAATATTATTTGTATTTTTTTACCGCAGATGTATAGAATAAAGCGTCTTTTTCTATTTCTGCCCAGGCTCCTCGGTTAATCCGATCTGCGCTGACCAAATTGCTCCCTATACCGAACCCGCTTACGCCGACAGCCATGAAGGATTCAATATTTTTTTCCGATACGCCTCCCGTAGCAATGAGTCTCAAATGAGAGAGGGATGACATAACCGCTTTAAAATATGCCGGCCCCAGCGTATCGGCAGGAAAGATCTTAATAAAATCTGCGCCGGCTTCCCAGGCAGCTTCAGCCTCCGTCGGCGTATAGGCGCCCGGTATAGAAATTAAGTGTAATTCTTTCGTCCGCTGAATCACGGCTGTATTCGTATTAGGCGATATAATAAATTCTGCGCCGGCTTCCGCCGCATCCTCTACCTGCCGTACAGTCAATACCGTACCGGCTCCAATATGCATTTTTTCAGAATACTGCTGCTTCAGCAAGCGGATACTTTTCAGCGTATCGGCGCAGGCCGCCTCATCTTCCGGTTTATACGTAACTTCTGCAAACTGCACGCCGCCTCGTTCCAATGCGGCCGCGGCAGGCAGGACGTATTCGCTGGAAACGCCGCGGATAATAGAAATAATTTTTGCATCCAATAATTCGTCCAATATACTCATTATATACTCCTCCTCACCTACAATAAACCGCGCCGGCGCGCTAGTTCCATTGCGCCGTACCCGCTCAATCCTCGCTGCTGCGCATCCGTCGTGGTGACGACAGCCTGCCCGCGCCGTTTCAGCAGGCTGACATATGCGTTCTTCATGACTGGCTTACCTGTTACGACAAAGAGGGCGTCTCGCCATTGCGGCCAATCTTCGGCCGAAACCAAGGCCTGCATATCGTCGGCCAACACAACGCCTAAGAGATAGTTCTGCGCCTGCAAGGGCGTATAACGGCAGAACATGCCGCGAATCCTCGTCATGAAAGCCGCGTGCAGAAAACCATGTTCCATTCCATCTTCCGCCCCCTGAAGAAAAGCTTCTTCGTCAAATTCCGCAGCAAAGGAGCGGCATACTGTATCAGCTAAAATCGTATCAAAGGTCAAGGCACGAAGCGTTTCGCCAGCTAACGTCGTTATGCATTTTTGTATGGTTTGCTTCTCATCGACTAGGACATATTTATTGTGAGAACCAGGCAATACAAATATGGCCTTCCCTCTGGGCTGTATATACGATATTAAACCTGCCGTTTCCGCCTCTTCGCCGCGCATCATATCCATCATCGCAGCATTTTCTGCCGTAACCGCATTGTCTTCCATGTTTTTAACGCCGGGCACGAACCAGATAGGCTGGGAAGCAACTTCCGGAATAGATGCGCAGACCATAGCATTGGCTAATTCATCCAGTCCAATAGGAGCCGCCGCATGAGGAATTTCTTTAAGGCCTGCACTGCTGGTCAACATTCCCGCCGCCAAAATCAGAGAAATCTCAGAAACGGAAATACCGGCACGAAACGCCGCTGTGCGAAGAGCCTGCCGCACTGCCCTGACAAGTCCCGATTTTATACCATCTATGACAGCATCGCGCACGCCTACAGCTTCACTTGCTTCTCCTAAAATGCATTGGCCTCGCCAAATACATGCCCTCGTATTCGTCGTGCCGCCATCGATTGTCGCTACATACACCAGATTCACTCCCTTTCATAAGTTGTTATAGAAAAAAGATGCAGCCTGTATACTGCTGCATCTTTTTTATCAGGCATTCATCTTATCCCAATCAATCTTTCCTTCCCGGCTTGCTACGATAGCCGTGCAGACGGCATCTCCCCAAATATTCATGGGCGTACCCGTCACATCCAGATAGAAGAAAATCGCAGCGATCCATGCCACGACCTCCGTCGGCAAACCGAAGGCGTTTACCAATATGACGGCGATAGCTAATCCGCCGCCGGGAACGCCGGCGCAGCCGACAGAAAAGGCAATGCCCATGATAACGAACAGAAACAGCTGTATCACCGTCGGTTCCATGTGAACGGCATACATACCCAGCATGATATACAAGGGAATTTCAATAGCCATAGAATCCATATTAAACGTAACGCCTAAAGGCAATCCGAAATCGGCCATTTCTTTATCAATGCCAGCTTCTTTGACACATCGCAGATTCACTGGAAGGGTGCCGGCCGAGCTCGTCGTTACAAATGCAGTAATCAGAGCCGGGAAAATTTTGCGGGTAAATTTAAAGGGGTTAATTTTCCCTACGATATACAGCATGACAAAGTATACGACAATGACCTGCAGCACAAAGGCAATACTGTAAGCGGCAATAAAGCTGGTCATTTGCGCAACGAAAGATCCTTTCAGCCCGCTAATAGATGTCGCCATCAGCGCAGCCACGCCGATAGGCGCATAATACATAATGCCTTTTACAATCTGCAAAATCAAATCTTGTCCGGCAGTTAAACAAGTAACCAAAAAATTCTTTGATTTTCCGTCAGGCATAAGCACGACAGCAATGCCGACAAAAACAGCGAGAAACACAATTTGGATCGTATTGCCCTCAGCAAGGCAGCCCAAGAAATTTTTCGGCAGCCATTCGATAAACATATTAACCGTAATTTCTGTTGCCTTAAACTCGGCTGCCTGCAGTTCGATTCCCAATCCCGGCTTAAAAAAGAGACCTGCTGCAATCCCTAAAAACGTGCCGATAAGCATGGAGATAATAAACCAGCCGATGATTTTGCTTCCCCAGCTCTTCATGCGCGTCGCATCGCCGATATTAGCAAAGGAAGATGCGATAGAAAAAAATACCAATACGGGAACAATCATTCCCAATAACCGTGTAAAAATAGTACCCAAGGGCTGCAAAACAACAGCTTGATCCCCCAAAACAAAGGATAATACGACACCAGCAGCGGCTGCCCCTAACAGACAAAGGGCAAAATGCCGGTTCATATACGAGAAAATACTGCCCATGATTAACCCCTCCTCACTGATTCACAAAATCGACTGAACCGCCTCATAGCTTCAGTTAATTCATCTTCACTGCAAGTATAAGCCATGCGGATATGTCCTTCACCGCATACACCGAAGGCACTGCCGGGAATGCACACGACGCGTTCTTCTTCAAGCAGGCGGCTGCAGAATTCATAGCTCGTCATGCCATAGGCGCTAATGTCGGGAAAGACGTAAAAAGCGCCTTGAGGCACGCAATAGGAAATCTCAGGAATTGCATCTAACGCTGCAAGAATTATCTTTCTGCGGCGAACAAATTCATCTCGGATAGTTTCAGCAAAATCCGGATGTTTCAATGCATACACTGCCGCCGCCTGGGCTGCAGAGTTGGCGCAGGCACTGATATTTTCCTGGGCCTGCGTCATTTTTTTTATAATATCGGCAGGACCTGCGGCATACCCCAGACGCCATCCAGTCATTGCATACGCTTTCGACAGACTATTGATGACAACAGTTCGCTCCTTCATATCCGGCAACATACTGATGGATAAAGACGTATCTCCATAACAAATAGTGTTGTACACTTCGTCAGATACTACCAGCAAATCATATTTCTTCGCAATGTCTGCTATAGCCATTAATTCTGCAGGAGGAATCACACAGCCCGTAGGATTATTCGGAGAATTGAGCATTAACAGCTTCGTCTTTGCTGTAATCCGCTTTTCTATTTCTGCAGCTTTCAGTACAAAGCACTCTTTGGACCGAACAGGTACCGGCACAGGCGCACCGCCGAAAAACTGTATTTGGCTGACATAATTAAGCCACTGCGGATCTTGGACCAATACCTCATCGCCTTCATTCACGACAACGGAAAGAAATAATGACAAAGCCCCCATACCGCCTGGCGTAATGATAATTTCTGATACCGGGTCATACTGCAGAGTTTTGATACTGCTGTACATCGCTACGGCCTGCCGGCATTCCAGCGTTCCGGCATTCGGCGTATAGTGGGTTTTGCCTTCTTTTAACGCCTGAGCTGCAGCCTCACAAATTTTGACAGGTGTATTTAAATCGGGCTCACCAATTCCCATGTTGATAATATCATCCATTTCTGCCGATTTATCAAACATAGCGCGAATGGCTCCCTGATGCAGTTGCTTAGCCCTCTCGCTCAAATAGTCCATACTCATGCCTCCTCATAAATAATCTGTATCTGTTAATTAAATTTTATGCCAAAAAACAAATATTCTTCAATTATCGGGTATTGTTCGGTATAATAAAAATACCTATTGCTATTTATATATTATTTCAAAACATATTCACGTTATTTGGTGAAGATTCATCACTGGCATTTCAAATTCTCTATATGCAACCAAAACATATTATATTTTTCTATAAAATAAGAGGTGATATTTGTTGAAACTAACAGTTGCCGAAATATTAAGCTATCCCGAATATTCCGGTTTTAAGCTCATCGCCGGAGCCGGAGGCATTTCTAATGAAATAAATTCCTGCGGAATTTTGGACTATGAATACGATCAGCGTCTAAAAAATAAATATACGAAGCTCAGCTTTATTCCCAACCAGATGATTTTAACCAGTCTGCAATACGCAAAGGACGATCCCGGCAGCTTAATTGATACGATCCGTTTATTGCAGCGGCGCAAATGCAGCTGCCTGGTCATAAAAAACGTATACAGCCTGCCCATTTCAGCCCACGCCCTGCGCTTCGCCGACTCGACGAATTTTCCCGTCATCCTCATCAAAAATACGGAACAATACTTTGAAAAAATCATCATCAATACATATAAACGACTCCAAAGCTTATATGACTTCGACAAATTTGAAAATATTGTTTCTCATATATTAACCTATCCCGAACACGACTCTAAACAAAAAGAATGGCAGACAGAAATCAATCCCTGCCTGCAGCCGGATATCCTTTGCCTGTACTTTCGCTCGGAAAAGAGCGTGTCGACGTCGGAATATATGGAAATGGAACAGGCTGCGAAAACAGCCGGGCTATTGACGTCGTATAACTCGCTGCTGCGTTATAAAAACGGCCTTCTCTACATCTATTCGTCTCATAATTTTAAAAACGCCAAAGCGGAAGACCTGGCAGACCAATTAGTATCGGGGCCGCTTCATGATTTTACGGAAAAATACAGTATAGGCGTCAGCTCGATTCATTATAAGGAACGTAAAATCAAATTATGCATACAAGAAGCTATTTACAGCAGCTACTTCCACTTGTTTCCGGAAAAACCGTATCAAACCTATGAAACCTTAGGAATCAACAGTATTTTGCTTCCTTATTGCAAGGAACCGGCTATGCAGCGCTTCGCTTCGTCCATTCTGACGCCGCTCCGGGATTACGATTCCGAAAATCATACGATGCTGTTAAAAACGGCGGAATCCTTTATCCAGCATAACGGAAATATATCTCAAACAGCCTCCGCCCTAAACCAGCATGCTAATACGATTCGCTATCTGCTAAATCAAATCAGCAACCTGATCCACTGCAGCATTTTGTCTCCCGAAGGATACGAACAAGTTTCAATAGCCTTAAAAATAGAAGCTTGCTGCTGCGTAGAATTATAAAAAAATACCGCATGTTCCCGTATATACGATTCGGAACATGCGGTATTTGCATATATCAGCAGATTATCTGAATGGCCTGCCGCGCCATGACGGCGTAGCCTTTTTCATTGGGGTGAACGCCGTCGGCGTACAGATTCGTCCGGCCTTCTTGTTCTGCCTGCAGCAGTGCGCCGTAAAAGTCGACGGCAGTGAAATGGTATTGTTCGGCCAGCTGCAGCAGCCATTGGCGGTGGCTGCGCAGATCTTCGTTATGGCGGGCTACGTCATGTCTTCCCTGCCAGCCGAATAGGGCGCTTTCCGCCTTGGTCAGGATGGGCACGCCGATGTACGCGGCTTTTTTCTCATCCTGAAAGAGACGGGCTATGGCTTCCAGGTTTTGTCTCACCTGGTCCGGAGAAATATCCATGAGGATATCATTGGAGCCGCCCATAAAGAAAAATGCGTCGAATGAGGCCAGCTTCATGCGCCGGGCCCGGTACAGCATGCCGCCCGTCGTATCGCCGCACAGGCCTTCGTTGCAGACGGAAATTCCCCTTTCCTTCGCCAGCCTTGTCGTCCAGCGGTACTCGCAGGCGACGTCGTAGCCGTAGGTCAGGCTGTCGCCCAAACATAACAACTTCATAGCCTCTTCCTTTCTCAGAGCTTCATCTGCCGCAGCGAATCGACAGCTGCTTCCGTCGAAACCCAGGGAACGGGGAAGGTGCATCCTGCCTTTTCCAAATCGAGCTGGCAGGCGAATACCTGGGGAATAGCCGATTTATATACGTCGTGGTCGTACATGTAGCGCAGCGTCGTTTCTACGTCGGCGTCGCAGACGATTTTCCCCTTGTCGAGGAGCACCAGCCGGTTAGCGTACGGCAGGGCCGCTTCCAGGGAATGCTCGATGACCACGATGGTGTGGCCGTATTTGACGTTGAGTTCGTGGATGAGCTCGTAAAAGGCGTGGGTGCCTTCCGGGTCGAGGGCCGACGTCGGTTCGTCGAACACGAGGATATCCGGATTGGTCGCCAATACGCCGGCAATGACCAGGCGCTGGCGCTGGCCGCCGGACAAATTGCTGAGCGGGCGCTGGCGGTACGGCGTCATGCCGACCTTTTCCAGGGCTGCCGTAATGGCCGCTTCGATTTTTTCCGGCGCGACGCCTTTATTTTCCAGGCTGAAGGCGATTTCTTCTTCTACAGTCATGGCGACGAGCTGGCTGTCGTAGTCGTCGAGCATCGCGCCGACGCGGCCGGCCAGATCGGAAATCGTCGTCTGGGTCGTAGCCTTGCCGTCGACGTATACCATGCCCTTCATGACGCCGCCGAAGTAATGGGGAATAGCGCCGGTCATGGCCATGCACAGAGAGCTCTTGCCGCTGCCGCTCTCGCCGGTCACGATGAGGAAGTCGCCCTTGTGCAGCACCATGGAAACGTCGTCCAGAACGGGCTGCTTCCGCTTATTGTAGATGTACGTCAGGTGCTCGATGGAAATAAGCCCCTCCTGGGAAGGCTTCAGGTCGTACATGCTGTGGTCTGAAGCTACCTCCTGTTCTTCCAGCGAATCGAGGATGCCCCGGGCCACGAACAGCCGCAGGGCCGGAAAATACATGACCGGCGTGACGACGGCGTTCAAGAGGCCAATGACCACAACCAGGGGCAGCATGCCGGCAAAATAGACGCTGTTCGGCAGGCCCATGACGATCTTCAAAATGGTGACGAAGATGCCGCCGCTCATGCAGGTCGCGGCAAAGCCGGTCAGCACGGGAAGGCACGAGTGGCCTTTGATTTTTATAAACGACAGATTCTTGACGATAAACGTACAGGTCAGGGCGCCCATGGGCTCGCTGATGAGGTTGCCGTAGGGAAAGCCCGATTTCGATGTCAGCACGTTGACCAGGGCGGCGACGAGGCCGATGCCCACGGCCTGGCGGTACGAAGGCTTGGTCAGGCAGATGGCGACGCAGTACGTAGCGATCGTCCAGTTCGGCGTAATGCCGCCGACGCTGGGCGATACGAGATGAAGTATCGTGCCGATAGCCAGCATGAGCGTCGTAATGGTAATCCAGCGGAACTGTCCGCCCTGGCGATGGTGAAATTCCAACACGGCAATATCTTCTACTTGTTTCATACCTGTTCCTCCTTATACCAATCCATGGAGCCGCATGTACACGACGAAGCAGCTGACCGCTGCCATGACGGCCATGACGGCGTAATCTCTTCCCTTAGGCCGGACGTTGCTCATAAAGCTGTGCTCGCTGCTGCCGAAGCCGCGCAGCTCCAGGCTTAAAGCCATCGTTTCCGACCGTCCCAGGGATTTGAGCATGAGCGGCTGGATGACGCTCATATAATGGATCATCTTCTTGACGACGTTGCCCTTCGTAGACAGGCCGCGGCAGGCCTGAGCCTCCTGAACGGCCTTGCTTTCGGCGATGAAATCGGGGACGAAGCGCAGGGCCGCCGTAAACATAAAGGCGTATTCATAGGGAATCTTTACCTGCTTTACCAAGGCCGCCGTCAAATCCTGCAGCCGCGTCGTCGTCAGCAAGATGATGAATACGACGGTCATGGCCATCATGCGCAGGCCCGTGATGTACGCCGATTCGAGGGACCCGCCGCCGACGAGCTGGACCAGCCCGAGAAAGACGGCAAAGACGGCCAGGCTGCATACGGCCTTGATATTGCGGCTCAGGCTGCCGCACATCGCCAGCAGCAACAGCTCCGCCGCCACGAGGACGACGAGGGGAGCCGTCGTGTTGATGACCAAGGCCCAAAAGGAAAAGGCAAAGGTGCCAATCAATTTCGTAATCGGTACAAATCGCTTCATCATCGGTTCCCTCCTATACGCCGCAGCATTTCTTCCGTAAATTCCTTCATCGACCGGCAGTATTTCATGCCCGGCACAGCCATGGACAGGGCCACCGACTCGGGGCGGCTCAGGCCCAAATCGTACAGGTCCTCGCGCTGCGTAAACAGCTCCTGCGGCGTGCCGTCGAAGGCCTTCGTATGATTGCCGATGACGATCACCCGCTGGCAGTATTGGGCGAATATATCCATGTCGTGAGAAATGATGAGGATGGTCATGCCCTTTTTGTTCAAGTCGGTCAGCAGCTCCATGAGCATTTTCTTATCGGCGCTGTCCTGCCCGCTCGTCGGTTCATCCAGGATGATGCAGCTCGTGTGCATGGCAATGGCCGAAGCGATAGCCACGCGCTGCTTTTCGCCGCGGTTGAGGTTCGGCGGGTAGGCCTTGGCCAAATGGGACAAGCCCGTCATGTCCAGCGCCTCGGCGACGGCTGCGGCCGCCTCGTCCCGGCTCATGCCCAGCTGCTGCGGGCCGTAGGCCACTTCGTCCTCGACGGTCGAACGGAACATCTGCCGTTCGGGCCGCTGAAATACGTAGCCGATGTAGTGGCTGCGGGCCGACGCGTCGTCGTCGTTGATGACCGCGCCGTCATGAAGGATTTCTCCCGACACGGGCTTTTCCAATCCCATGAGCAGGCGCGTCACCGTCGTCTTGCCGCAGCCGTTGCGGCCGCCCAGACCGATGAACTCGCCTGGTCCGATTCGTATATTAATATGTTCTAATACGGGCACGCCGTTTCCATAATTAAAACAGACATCCTTAAACTCCAGCATCAGGTTTCCTCCTATGTATATGCACAAAAAAAGCCTTTCATCCCCTTGTGTTCAGGGACGAAAAGCTTACGTTACGATTTCCGCGGTGCCACCCAAATTGGCTGTCTCCAGCCCAGCTCTACATGTACGGCCTATGCGATACACGCTTCTTTGATATCGGTGGAAATACACCGGCAGGCCCTACTAGTCGCCGTTCAGGCCGCGTCTCCCGAATCCATTCCATAAGCTGATCTGGGCCGAACTCCCACTGCCATCGGCTCGCTGCTCCTGTCGCTGCATATGTACTCGTTTCGTTCATAGACTTTATTTATAAAATTAATATAAGTATACCTGAAATTCGCCTCTTGTCAATACCGCACGACGGCGCGCCGCTGGATTACCGGCCGGGATAATAGTTTATGACGAGGAAGCGGAGCAATGTCTGCTGCCGATTGCCGTACGTATGCCGGACCGAAGGGTCAAATAAAATGGCGTCGCCGGCCTGGATGGAATAAGTCTGCTCGCCGGCCTGCAGCTCCAGCTCCCCGTCGATGACATATACGTATTCCTGCGACGTATCCAAATGGCCGATCGATTCGTTCGACGAATTTCCGTCTAGCTCGCAGTAAAACAGCTCGAAGTTTCGCGTCGGCGTATTTTTAAAATAGCTGTAAATGCGGTAATGGCCCTGCTCACCGTCCAGCATCGGAGCGTCATCCTTCCGGATAATCGTCGTGTCGGCGTCTATTTCGGCCATCAGCTGCGTATACGGCACGTTCAGCCCCTTCGCCAGCTTCCACAGCGTATTAATGGTCGGATTGCTGCCGCCCTTTTCGATTTCCGACACCATCGCCTTGCTGACATCGGCCGCCTTCGCCAGCTGGCCCTGCGTCAAATTCCGTTCTTGGCGCAATTTTTTTAAGTTCCACGCAATTATATTTCCTATTTCCATAAAATTCTCCTCTATTGACAAATATATCGAACGAATTGTACAATATATTTGTCAATATACTAATATATTGGTCTTATGTTAATCATATCGTATCTATTCGCAGCACGCAAGAAAAGGAGTTGATTTTTTCATGAAACGCAAGGCCTTGCAGGCCGCCCTGCCCTATACGCTGCCAATCTTTATAGGCTTCCTGTTTATCGGCCTGTCTTACGGATTTCTCATGACCAGCAAGGGCTTTTCCGTCTTCTATCCCATCGCCATGAGCATCGTCATCTACGCCGGCGCGATGCAGTTCGTCGCCGTGTCGCTCCTGCTGTCGACCTTTTCTCCCCTCTACGCCCTGCTGCTGACCCTCATGGTCAACGCCCGCCATCTGTTTTACGGCATCGCCATGCTGGAAAAATACGGCGGCGCAGGCTGGAAACAATGGTACCTCATCTTCGGCATGTGCGACGAAACCTTTTCCATCAACTGCACCGTCGAGCCGCCGGCCGGCGTCGATACGGACTGGTTCCGCTTCTTCGTCACCGGCCTGAACCACCTGTACTGGGTCGCCAGCACGGCCTTAGGCGCCTTTCTGGGAGCCTACGTCCACTTCGATACGACGGGCATCGAATTCGTCATGACCGCCCTGTTCGTCGTCTTATTCCTCGGCCAGTGGGAACGCCGGGAAGCACGGCGGTCCGCCGTTACCGGCCTGAGCTGCGCCCTCCTCGCCCTAGTCATCTTCGGCAGCAGCCAGTTCATCATCCCGGCAATGATCCTGATTACCTGGAGCCTGCTGTGGAAAAAGAAATTCTATATGCCTAAGGAGGAACAGCCATGACTATGACCCCCCTTGAAATGCTGGCAACCATCGGCGCCGTCGCCTTGGGAACCATGATAACCCGATTTCTTCCCTTCGTCGTCTTTTCCAAAGGCAATCCGCCGGCCTTTATCTCCTATTTAGGCCGGGTGCTGCCGCCGGCGGCCATCGGCCTGCTCGTCGTCTATTGCCTGAAGGACGCCGTGTTTACGTCCTACTACGCCCTGCCGGAGCTCGTCGCCATCGCCCTGGTCGTTATCCTTCACAAATGGCGCGGCAGCATGTTTCTGAGCATCGGCGGCGGCACGGCCTTTTACATGTTTCTCGTCCAAGTCGTCTTTCGCTGAGGCAAGCCAGTCTCATGCCGGCATACACCGCCTGAAGCGATGGCATCATAGTAAATCATCTAAGGAGGAATATATTCTATGAACAGAGAAGAAGCCCTTCACTTACTCCGTAAATACAACGGAGAGCCCTTTCACATCCTGCACGCCCTGACCGTCGAAGGCGTCATGCGCTGGTACGCCGACGAGCTCGGCTACGGCGAGGAAAAAGAATACTGGGGCCTGGTCGGCCTGCTCCACGACGTAGATTTTGAAAAGTATCCCGACCAGCACTGCCAAAAAGCGCCGGAGCTGCTGAAGGAAATCGGAGCCAGCGACGCCTTCATCCATTCCGTCGTCTGCCACGGCTACGGCCTCTGCTCCGACGTAGAGCCGGAACACGAAATGGAAAAGGTCCTGTTCGCCGCCGACGAGCTGACCGGCCTCATTTGGGCCGCCGCCAAGATGCGTCCGTCGAAAAGCACGCAGGACATGGAAGTAAAGAGCATCAAGAAAAAATTCAAGGACAAGAGCTTCGCCGCCGGCTGCTCCCGCGACGTCATCCGTCAGGGAGCGGAACGCCTGGGCTGGGAGCTGCCCGAATTATTTGAAAAGACGATCTTAGCCATGCGCTCGTGCGAAGAATCGGTACGCAGCGAATGCTTCGCCTTGACGGGTGTCCGGGAATAACCGCCGCCCTCCTGAATCATACCGCCAAGACAGGTCATATTTCCTATAGGTTTTATGGCCTGTCTTGTGTTATAATGGGTGCTATGAATATTGCAGAAAGCAGTTTGAAAAGGTTAGAAAGGAGCTTTGATACATGAACGCAGTATTCGTAGACTTTGAAATGAACCCTATCGGACGGAGACAGAAGGAAGCGCGCCGCATCTGCAAGGGAGAAATCATCGAAATAGGCGCCGTCAAGATCAACGAGGACGGCGAAGAAATAGGGTCGTATAAAGAATATGTCCGGCCGGAATACGCCACGGAAATGAACGCCACTTGTCAGGAGCTGACGGGCATCACCATGGAAATGCTCGCCGATGCGCCCCATTTCAGCCAGGCCTTCGCCCATTTTCTCAGCTGGTGCCGCGACTCGAACGGCAACGACTACGAAATATACGCCTGGAGCGAAAACGACTGGCGGCAGCTGACCTGCGAAATGCGGCTGAAAAAGCTGGACATGGCCGACGAGGACATCCGCTGGATGCTCGACCACTGGCAGAACTTCCAGCAGATTTACTGCAACCTGCTGGGACTGGACAACGTCATTTCCCTGGATAAGGCTGTCAGCACCCTGGGAGAAACCTTCGACGGCCAGATGCACGACGCCCTGTGGGACGCCCGCAATACGTCGAAGCTGTACGTCCTGTCCAAGAAGAAGGACGAGTTCCGCGACATCATGCAGCCGATTATCGACGCGACAAAACCGGCGGAACCACTGACCTTCTCCCTGGCCGACGCCTTCCGCGCCGCCATCCGAAAATAATCATTGCAGAAAGAAAGGGATTTTATTTGAGCGAAGCAAGCTCTCGCATTCTCTATATTTTTCTCGACATCGTCCTGCCCCTGGCCGTGGGCTACGCCTTAAAGCAGCGGCGTCTCATGTCGCCGGCCCAGTGCAATTTTCTCATCCGCTTCAACATCATCTGCGTCATGTCCGTCCTGGCCCTGCTTAGCATGTGGGTCCTGCCGCTGAAGCCCGACCTGTTGTCGCTGCCTTTCTTCGCGTTTTTCAACGCCTTCTTTCCGTTGGCCATTATCTTCCTGCTCCACCGGCAGCGGCGGTTTACCGACAAGATAGACAAGGGCAGCTATCTCATTTCGGCTATGCCGTCCAACACGACGGCCCTGGGCGGCCTGTGCGGCTACCTGCTGTACGACGAAGTCGCCTTTGCCTACTCGCAGATCATCGGCGTATTTCAGGGGCTGGTCATGTTCTTCGTCCTCTTCCCCATGGGTTACTATTACCACAACAGCGGACAGACGACGAATATCCCGGCCTTCTTTAAAGCTAATTGGAAAAACATCTTCATTAACTGGAATCAGCTGTCTATTCTCGCCATCATCGCCGGCATCGTGCTGTACGTCTCCGGCGTGCCGAGGCCGGCCGTATTGGGGCAGATCTTTCAGGGATTGGTTCACGTCAACGCCTGGGCGGCCTTGCTTCCCATCGGCTACCTCATCGATTTTTCCCATCTCAAGGTATACTGCAAGCCGACCCTCGACCTCATCCCCATCAAGATGATCCTGACGCCGGCCGCTTCGTACGTGCTGGCCCTGCAGTTTACGTCCGACCCAGTGCTGCTGGGCTCGCTGCTCATCATGATGGCTACGCCCTGCGCCATCAACGCCTTGGTGACGGCGCGGCTCTATGACTTGAACGTCAACCTGTCCATGGCCCCGTTCATCACGACGACGATTTTGTATATTCTCATCTTATACCCGGCCTTTTACCTCCTCGTGTCCCTGGGGTATCTGCCATTTAAATAAAAAGCGTATCCGCGCCGATTTGCCGGATACGCTTTTTTTACTTGTGATGACAAGGAAATGACGCTGTCTACTTTTCCGCCAGCACGGCGCTGCCGATGACGACCCGCAGGATTTCATTGGTCCCTTCGCCGATTTCCATGAGCTTGTTGTCGCGCAGGAGACGTTCTACATTGTATTCCTTGCTGTAGCCGTTGCCGCCCAGGACCTGAATCGCGTCGAGACAGATCTGCGTCGCGTGAGTAGAGGCCAGCAGCTTGGCTTCAGCCGCCAATTTCGAGCAGCGCACTCCCGTAGCCTTTAAGGCCGCCGCATCGTAGAGCATCAGGTTCATGGCATCGATATACATGGACATATTCGCCAGCTTAAAGGAAACGCCCTGGAACTTGGCGATAGGCTTGCCAAAGGCCACGCGCTGCAGGGAATATTCCTTGGCAATCTGCATGGCGTGCTCGGCAATGCCCGTAGAAATAGCCGCACAGCTGATGCGGCCGCCGTCCAGCCCTTCCATGGCGTAGACGAAGCCCTTGCCTTCTTCGCCGAGGAGGGCGCCGGCAGGCAGCTTCATGTCATCAAAGGTAAGGCCGTGCGTATCGGAGCTGCGCATGCCCATCTTGTCCTCTTCCTTATCGACGATCAATCCCGGCGTACCGGCATCGACCAGAAACGCCGAAATGCCCTTGGCGCCCTTTTCCGGGTCTGTAATAGCCATGACGACGTAGTAGTCGGCAATGCCGGCGTTGGTAATCCAGGCCTTGGAGCCCTTGACGACGTACGAGCCGTCAGCCTGCTTTTTAGCCCGTGTCCGCATACCCGCCGCGTCGGAGCCCGAATCAGGTTCCGTCAGGGCAAAGGCAAATAATTTCCCGTCGGCGACAGCCGTCAAGTATTTCTCTTTCTGCTCGTCGCTGCCGTGAAGGCGAATCATATCGGCGCAGACCCAGCTGATTTCCATGGACATGGCAAATCCGGCGTCGGCCCGGGCCAATTCGTGCGTAATGACGGCGCATTCCACGTCACCCAATCCGGCTCCGCCATAGGCCTCGGGAATCGGCGTCGCATGCAGTCCCGTCGCGATGTATTTCTTATACAATTCCGGATTCCACCCCGTTTCGTCCATCTGCCGGCTCAGCGGCGCCACTTCCTTTTGGGCAAAGGAGCGAACCAAATCCCGTACGGCTAATTGCTCTTCCGTAAAGTTGTATCCCATACCAAGACCTCCCTTTTATTAAATCGAGTATATTTTTAATTATACCAAAATATTTCAAATAAAATCCATATTTTCCCTTAACTTCGCGCCTGTCATCAAAAAAAATAAAAAGCCCCCGCCGCGAGAGATGGAGAGTCCATAACTCGCAGCAGGAGCCTTCATGCAGCGTAAAGGAAATACTATCCTCTTACCGTTTGTTGCTGTAACGCCAAATCTTCATGTCGTCGGCCGCTTTAATCAGATCTTCACGGAAATCGGGGTGAGCAATGCTGATCAGCTTTTCGGCACGTTCCCATGTAGACGAGCCCATGAGGTTGACCATGCCGTATTCCGTTGCTACCCAGTTGACCTGAGAGCGCGGGTCCGTGACAATCGTGCCGGGCAGGAGCGTCGGTTTGATGCGCGATTCGTCTTTGCCCGTCTTCTTATTGTGGAAGGTCGAGCGCAGGGCGATGATGCTCTTGCCGCCGCGGGAACGATATGCGCCGTCGGTGAAGTCCAGCTGTCCGCCGCTGCCGCTAATGTGATGCGTGCCCGACGATTCGGAGGAAATCTGGCCGAACAGGTCGATGTCCACGCAGTTGTTGATGGAAATGAAGTTGTCGAGCTGTGCGATAACGAAGGGATCGTTTACATAGTCGACGGGATATGCGGCGAGGAACGGGTTGTCGTCGATCCAGTCGTACATATCCTGCGAACCGAGAGCGAAGGCCCAGGAAGCCTTGTCGCGGTCTACGGCCTTCAATTTATTCGTCAGGCGGCCTTCCTTATACATCAGGTAGAAGGCGTCGACAAGCATTTCCGTATGCATGCCCAAGTCCTTCAAGTCCGATTCAGCGATCATAGCGCCTACCGTATTCGGCAAGCCGCCGACGCCGAGCTGCAAGGTCGCGCCGTTCGGGATTTCTTTCACAATCATTTCAGCGATCTTCGTATCGATTTCGTCGCCCGTTTTAAAGGGAATGGTCGGCATGGGGATACTGCCGGCTTCGACGATGGCTGCTACGTCGGAAATATGGATCTGTTCACCGCGTCCGCCGAGCGCACGGGGCATCGCTTCGTTGACTTCTACGATGACCTTTTTCGCTTTTTTCGTAATGGCTTCATTGGCGGAAATGTTCAGGCCGAAGTTAAAGAAGCCGTGTTTATCCATCGGAGCAACCGTAATCATCGCTACGTCTACGTCGAGGATGTCGCGGTACATCGACGGTTCGTTGCGGTAGCACATGGGGATGAAGTTCATCAGCCCCTGGGCGCACAGCTTACGGTCATAGCCGCTCATATGCCAGTTCATAGCCGTGAAGGTTTCACGGTTGGGGTCGACTTCTACGACAGCACGAGGCGCAAAGGTAAAGGACATACGTACCTTGACGTCCTTTAATTCTTCCTTACGGCCGGCCAGTGCCTTGTCCAGCAAAATAGGCTGAGACGTAGCCATTCCATAATCTACCCAATCACCTGATTTAACGAGTTTTACTGCTTCTTCCGGCGTCGTCAGCTTCTGCCGGTACATATCTGCCCACTGGGACATTGTACTCACCATACCTTTCTAAGTGCCTGCTAATAAGTTCTGTATTTCACATAATAATTATAAAACGTTTAACGGTTTTATACAAGAAAATTTTTCAACTTTTCAATATATAAATCGCATAGCTTGGGTATCGAACTATTAGAAAGGCCCTTGCGCACAGCTGCGCGCAAGGGCCCGTGAGGAGGGATTTATTCTTTTTTCGCTTCCTGCGCCTTGGCAATGATTTCGTCCATCAGCTTTTTAGGAACTTCTTCATAGGCGAAGAATTCCATGTTGAACGTACCCTTGCCCTGCGTCATGGAGCGAAGAACCGTGACGTAGCCTTTCATTTCCGATAGGGGAACCTGCGCCTTGACGACGATGATGCCCTTGCGGTTGCGGTGATGTTCCATCCCGAGGATACGGCCGCGGCGGCTGCTGAAGTCGCCCATGATGTCGCCCATGTATTCTTCCGGAACGACGACATCTACGTTGTAGACCGGCTCCAGCAATACCGGATTGGCTTCGGGAACGCCTTTTTTCAGCGCCAGGGCTGCCGCTACCTTAAAGGCCATTTCCGACGAGTCGACAGAGTGGTACGAGCCGTCTTTCAGGGTGACCTTGATGTTGATCATGGGGTAGCCGGCGATGAGGCCTTTTTCTAACGTTTCCTTTACGCCCTTTTCAACAGCCGGAATGTATTGCTTCGGTACGGCGCCGCCGAAGATGTCGTCGACAAATTCGAAGGGTTCGCCGTTCGTCAGGGGTTCGATATCCAAGATGACGTGGCCGTACTGTCCGTGGCCGCCGCTCTGTTTCTTATGCTTGCCTTCGGCCGTAGCCTTGCCTTTAATCGTTTCGCGGTACGGAATATAGACGTCCTGGAGCACGCCTTTGATACCGTATTTCCGTTCCATCTTGGTCATGATATGGTCGAGGTGGACATCGCCCATGCAGCGGACGATGAGCTGCTTGCCTTCTACGCTCTTTTCGACCTTGCAGGTCGGGTCTTCTTCACTGATGCGCAGCAGGGCGTTCATCAGCTTTTCTTCGTCGCCCTTCTTTTCCGGAACCATCGCTACCGTATGAAGCGGATTGGGGAAACGAACCTGATCGTATACGACGGGCGATTCGGGCAACGCAAATGTATCGCCAGTACGGGCGTATTGCAGCTTCGGCAATACGACGATATCTCCGGCGACGGCTTCCGGGACGGGAATCTGTTCCTTGCCGACCAGGGTAAAGAGCTTGCCTAATTTTTCATCCTTGTCCTGCGTCGCGTTGTACAGCTTGTCTCCTTCCTTGAGGGTGCCGGAGAATACGCGGACGTAGCTCAGCTTGCCGGCAAAGGGATCGATGAGCGTCTTGAATACGAAGCCCGTAAAGGGTTTATTCGGATAGACGACGACGGGTTCGCCCGTCTTCTTGTCTTCGCCCATCATGACCTTCTGCGAAGCAGCCGGCATGTAAGTAATAATGCGGCGGAGCAGTTCAGCCGTACCGATATGGGAGTTGGCGCTGCCGCACATGACCGGGCAGACCCGGCCGGTCAGCATGCCCTGGCGAAGGCCCTTGCGCAGTTCTTCCAGCGTAAGCTCTTCGCCTTCGAGGTATTTTTCCAGCAGTTCGTCGTCGCCTTCAGCGGCGGCTTCCATGCACATTTCCCGTACTTCGCGGGCTTTCGGCATATATTCGGGCGGAACCTTGATTTCTTCGCATTTTCCGTCTTTCCATTCCCAGGCTACCATCTTGCACACGTCGATGATGCCGCGGAAATCCTTGCCTTCGCCGATGGGGATCTGCAGGGGCATGATGGATTTGCCGAAGACGGCGCGCATCTTTTCCAGGCAGCCGAAGAAGTCGGCGTGTTCCACGTCCATCTTATTGACATAGAACATGCGGGGCAGCTTCAATTCTACGCCGTAGTCCCAGGCCCGTTCCGTATCCATTTCCACGCCCGATTCAGCCGATACGACGAGCAGGATGCCGTCGCAGGCCCGCAGGGCAGCCCGCACTTCGCCGCAGAATTCCGAATAGCCCGGCGTGTCGATGAAGTTCATCTTATAGCCTTCCCATTCGCAGGGAGCTATACCAAGCTGAATCGTAACGTTGCGCTTAATTTCTTCCGGTTCAAAGTCCATGATGTGCTTGTTGTCCTTGCCTACGCCGACGGCGTCAACAGCGCCGCAGGCCAGGAGCAACGATTCGACGACGGCCGTCTTGCCGGCGCCGTCATGGGAGAGCACAGCTACGTTGCGAATTTGTTCACTGGTATATTCTTTCATAAATAAATCGCCTCCTATGAATCACGTTACTTATAGGATTCGTGACATAGAGGCGATTTTCCTTTTTTATATTATAATTTTTTCTAACTTATTTGCGAAATTCGCAAGACTATTTTTTCGCCATCGCCCGGCACACCAGAGACGCCATGAGTTCCGCGCCGATGGGCAGGCAGTCTTCATCTACGGCGAAATGCGAATTATGCAGGGGATATACCGTATCGCCGGCCTTCGTCGCGCCGAGCCAGAAGAAGGCGCCGTCGCAGGCCTGCAAGTAACCGGAAAAATCTTCTGCCGTCATGGCTGGCTCCTGCACGTCGGCCAGGGCATCCCGGCCAAAGCAGTCCGCTGCGACGGACGCGACGAAATCAGCCTGCTGCGGCGAATTGACGACGGCGGCGTAGCCCCGCTCATAATGCAGCTCGCTCGCCGTGCCGTACATCGTATCCAGTCCCCGCAGCATGTTGCCCAGCTGCGCTTCGACCATATCCTGCGCTTCCGCATGATAGGTCCGGCACGTCCCCTCCAGCTCCACTTCGCCGGCAACGATATTGTAGCGCGTGCCGCCGCTGATGCGGCCGAAGGTCAGCACTGCCGGATACAGCGGGTTAATCTGCCGGCTGATAATGTCCTGGGCCGCCGTGATAAACTGCCCCGCTGCGACGATTGCGTCGACGCCCTTGTGAGGCATGGCCGCATGACTGGATTTCCCCCGGATGACGATGCGGATATGGTCCGAAGCGGCCATCATCGGCCCGGCTTTGACGCCGATCGTTCCCGTCGGCAGCGTCGGCCATACGTGAAGGCCGTATACGGCGTCGACGCCGTCGAGCACGCCCGCTTCGACCAGGCCCTTCGCGCCGCCGCGAGGCGATTTTTCCTCTGCCGGCTGGCAGATAAACAATACCGTCCCGGCCAGCTCGTCCTTCAATTCGCTGAGAACCTTCGCCGCCCCCAGCAAGATTGCCATATGGCCGTCATGGCCGCAGGCATGCATCTTCCCCTCCCATTGGGACGCAAAAGGCAGGCCGGTTTGTTCCGTAATGGATAAGGCGTCCATATCGGCCCGCAGGGCGATGGTCGGCCCCGGCTGCTTCCCGGTCAGCGTGCCGACGACGGCATAGCCGCCGGCGATGCCTTCCTGTACGTCCACGCCGAAGCTGCGCAGCGTCTTCGCCATATAAGCCGCCGTGCGTTCCTCTTCATTGGAAATTTCTGGATATTCGTGAAGCCTCCGGCGCGCACGGCGCATATCTTCCGTATATTTTTTGACTAATTCCTTGATTTTATTCTGGTCCATCATGGCGATTCCCCCTCGCAACCTAAATTCCCCCTGCCTGAATACAGCGTATGTCGCGTTCAGGCATTCATAAATTGTGTTTTATTATACTATAAAATGTGTAAAAATACAAAGAAAATTTCTCCATTTCCGTAAATCCAGCCATATGCTCCGGCCGGTCTTTCCATTTATGGCGATACGGATTATAATTTAAGATGACATTTTATCTCAAAGGAGGATACACATGAAAGCATTTGATATGGAACAAAGCGCATGGGCCCGTTTTTCCTCGGAAGAACGGCGTCTCATGGAAGAATACAGCGCGGCGTACCGCCGTTTTCTGGACACGGCCAGGACGGAACGGCTCGCCGCCAGAGAAATCATCCGCCAGGCTGAAGACGCAGGCTTTAAACCCTTGTCGGAATACACGGCCTTGAAGGCCGGCGACAAGGTGTATTGGAATCAGAAAGGCAAGTCGGTCATCCTCGCCGTCATCGGCTCCGAACCGCTGGAACAGGGTATGAAAATCGTCGGTTCCCACATCGACTGCCCCCGCCTGGACTTGAAGGCCATGCCTGTCGTAGAAAAAAATAAAATCGTCTATTTCAAAACGCACTACTACGGCGGCGTCCTGAAATACCAGTGGGTCTGCATGCCCCTGTCCCTCGTCGGCGTCGTCTACACCGCCGACGGCCGTCAAATCGACATTTCCATCGGCGAAGACCCGGACGATCCCGTATTTTTCATCAACGACCTCCTGCCGCACCTCGGCAAGGACCAGGCCGCCAAGAAGCTGGGCGAAGCCATTACGGGCGAAATGCTCATGCCCCTCGTCGGCACGTACAGCGAAGAAGAAAAGACGAAGCCGCAGATTCTGGAATTGCTGCGGGAAAAATACGGCATTACGGAAGAAGACTTCACCAGCGCGGAACTGGAAATCATCCCGGCCCAGAAGAGCCGCGAAGTCGGCTTAGACCGGTCGCTCCTCATGTCCCACGGCCACGACGACCGCGTATGCTCCTACGGCAACTTGGCGGCGATCCTCAGTGCTGCTCCCGGCGCGAAGACTCAGGTCGCTCTCTTTGCCGATAAAGAAGAAATCGGCTCCGTCGGCAATACAGGCGTCCACTCGTCGTACTTCCTCGACTTTACGGCGGAAATGCTGGCCCTGCAGGGCCGCACGGAAGAGCTGTACCTGCGCCGGGCCCTGCGCGGCAGCGAAGTCCTGTCGGCCGACGTAGCGGCGGCCTTCGACCCGATCTTCCCCGAAGCCTACGAAGAAACCAACTCGGCCAAATTAGGCTACGGCATCTGCCTGTGCAAATACACGGGCGCCCGCGGCAAGGCCGGCAGCAACGACGCCAACGCCGAATTTTTGGCCAAGGTACGCCGCATCTTCAACGACGCCAACGTCCCCTGGCAGGTCGGCGAGCTGGGCAAGGTCGACCAGGGCGGCGGCGGCACCATCGCCTATATCATGGCCAACTGGGGCTGCGACGTCGTCGACTGCGGAGTCGCCATGCACAGCATGCACGCGCCGCTGGAAATCGTAGCCAAAGCCGACGCCTACTGCGCCTATTTAGCCTACAAAGCCTTCTTTGAAAGCAAGTAACTCCATATAGTAAAAACGGACAAAACCTGCCGACGATCTGCAGCAGGCGTTGTCCGTTTTTTTTTGTTGGATGTCAGATTATGATGGAAGCTGTCCGAGAACAGCGAATTCCTTATTTTACGCGCAGGCCTAAATTGGTCAGCGTCGGTTCGTCCCGCGCTACGCGCAGGATTTCATCGACGGCTCCCGTTCCCATATTGATGAGCGCTTCCCTCGTATTGGCCCCGTTATGGGGCGTGCCGACGAAGTTTTTCTGCCGGAACAGCTCATGATCCTTCTGTACCGGTTCGACAACCCAGGCGTCTACAGCGGCGCTGAAAATTTCCCCGTCTGCCAAAGCCTGGCTCAAGTCGTGCTCGTTGACGATGCCGCCGCGGGAGGCGTTGATGATGATGGCATTTTTCTTGCACATCGCCAATTCACCTGCAGAAATCATATTGCGGGTCTGGTCATTCAGAGGCACCGATACGGATACGACGTCGCAGGTCTTATAAATATCGGTCACGTCGTCCGTATAGGAAAAGCCCATGGCTTCAGTCTTTTCTTTTCCCAGGAAGGGGTCGTAGGCCAGCACGTCCATGTCGAAGCCTCCTTTGAGGCGCTTGCCGACGATGGCCCCAATATGGCCGATGCCGATGAGGCCGGCCTTTTTCCCGGAAATTTCCTGACCGCTCAGAAACATGGGCTGATTCCGTTCCAGCCCTTCCATGCAGGCTTCGTGGCTGTACGTAATCTTGCGGGCGCAGTCGAGAATCAACCCGATGATCAGCTCGGCGACGGAGTTGGAATTGGCTGTCGGCGTGTTGGTCACAAGAATCCCTTTCGAAGCGGCGTAGGGAATATCGATATTGTCCGTGCCGACGCCGTGCTTGGCAATGATTCGCAGCTTCGGCATGGCGTCGATTTTTTCCTTATCCATGACATACGTCCGTACAATAACTGCTTCCGCGTCGGCAGCGTTTTGAATCGCCGGGTCGTCCCAGGTGACGACGTCTAAATATTGTTTGGCATAGACCAGCGCTTCGTCTGAAATGGGGTCGAAGATATACGTTTTCATAACAAGGTACCTCCTATTGGTTCTGGGCCATTGTTTCCGGTGCGGAAACGGGCTCGATCATCGTCATAACAAGGATAAAGGTAATCAGGGAAATCGCCGCCAGGAAGACGAATACGGCGTCCCAGCTGAAGGTGTCGAGGATGACGCCGACGGCGAAGGGGGCAAAGGCGCCGCCCAGGGAGCCGGCCGTATTGACGATGGACGCGGCAAAGGGGCATTTTTCCTTCGTCGTAATCCCCATGGGATAGGCTAAAAACATAGAATAGCCGAAATTCAGGAAGATGCCGGCCATGAGGAGAATCAATCCCAATGCCGTCGGGTCGCTGGGCGCGTACAACAGGGAGTACATGAGGACGACCGTGCTGATAGCCGTAATGAGCATGTTCGGCTTACGGCGGCTTTCGAACACCTTATCCGAAACGATGCCGCCCAACAGGTTGCCGACGACGGCTCCGACCCAGGGAGCTGCGGCTACAAGGCCGACCTTAATAATCGAAAAGTGTTTTACGTGAACTAAATACGTAGGAATCCAGGTCATAATCGTATACGTAATGCCGACGAGGAAGAAATATCCCAAGGCGCAGGCCCATACGTTCCAGGACCGCAGCACTTCCGAATTCGTCGCCAAGGGCTTGACGATGCGCGTGCGGATAAATTTATCAATAGCCTTGTCATAGCGGACCGCACCGGTTTCCGTCTTTTTTACTTCCTTGCCGACGGCTACGGTCGGGTCGTTGATGTATTCCAATTCGGCCTGATTGACAAACCGGCTGTCCTTCGGATTATCTTTGACAAACAGCCACCACAGGATAGCGAATAACGTACCGGGAACGGCGAAGATATAAAATACTTCGCGCCATCCGTACATCATGATAATCCAGGCGCATACCGGCGGAACGAAGGCCGGCGCGAATTTGATGGACGCCATGAACACGCCCGTCGCGATGCCTTTTTCCCGGGCTGGAAACCAGCGGTTAATCGTCGTCAGCGAACCGATATTGATCGGCCCTTCAGAAAAGCCCAGCAAGGCCCGGGCAAATTTCAAATGAAGGGCCGAGTTGGCAAAGCCCATGATAAACGTCGCCAGCGACGTCAGCACAATCGACAGGGAATACAGCTTGCGCACGCCCCGTTTGCCGTACAAGTGGCCCGACGGAATCTGTACGACGGCATAGGTAATATAGAAGAAGCTGGCCATCGCGCCGATATCCGTATTGCTCATGTGAAAGCTTTCCTGAATATACGGAACGACCATGCCGATGTTGGACCGGTCGGCGCCGGCAATCATATAGATACAGAAGATCAAGGCTAGGACAAACCAGCGGAAGCCCGATTTCTTTTTAATCTGTTCGCTCATAGTGCTCATCTCCCATTACTTTGAAACGCTGATAGTATTCGCTACCTCTTCCATCAAGTCTTTCGACGGATTTTTCTGATTTATCTTCGACGTTTCGATAATCAATTCGTATACGTTGACGCCGGCAGCCGCGGCGACTTCCTTAAAAGCGCCTACGAAGCTGGAATGACAGCCCGAATAGCCCAATACGAGGTCGAGGGGCTTGATCGGATTGTGGTAGCCTTCCCGTTCCATCGCCGGCATGAGCTTTTCGTCGATGAAGCGCAGCAGCTTGTAAAAATCGTATTCCTGCGCTTTTCCTTCGCGGCGGAACAAGGCGACAGCTCCTTCCGTCGTAATGTTTCCGGCGCTGCGGGCCATACCCATGAGCCCGCAGTCGATGAAGGATGCGCCGACCCGTTCGGCAGCCTGGGCATTCGCCATAGCCAGTCCTAAATTGCTGTGTCCATGAAAGCCTACGGGAATAGATACGGCGTCGACTACCTTGCGGGTATACTCGGCCGCGTCTTCGGGCATCATATAACCAGCCGAGTCCATAATCGTAAGAGCCTGCACGCCGAAGGATTCTAGCATCTTTGCTTCTTCGGCCAATTCGTCAGGAGTGACGACGTACGCCTTCATCAAGCTGTATTTTGCCTCGAGGCCGGCGTCGCGCACCATCTTCACAGCCTTTTCCGCAGTCTTTCCGTCGCCGGCGTTAGCTCCGACGCGGAGAAATTTCAATCCCTTAGAAGCTGCTAAAGCGATTAGTTCTGAATCGGCATACGCCGCAGTCTGGAACATGCCGATTTCCCCTTTATCAGCATAGGGCGCAATAGCTTCCAGATATTCTTCATCTGTTACAGGGCAGGCTTTTCCGCCGGCTTTGACCGAACCGAGGCCAGTGCAGTGCCCCATCTCAATGATATGGATATGACTGTCGAGCAAGCCTTCTATCATCAATTTCGTCAATTCTGTTGAAAATCCTGTGCCGACGACGTTGGCGCCGTCGCGTAACGTGCAGTCCATAATATGCATGATATATTCCTCCTGTGCCTTTGTGATGCAAAAGATATTCACCATAAATTCTTAATGTGTTTTCTCGATACGTATCTTCTGGTATAATCATATCACCGGAGAAATTAAAATAAAAACAAATACCTCTGCATTCAATTATTAACATTTTAAATAATTATCGTATGGCATACATAGCCATGCATTATCACAATAGAAAGAACCGTAACCTCAGTTTGTTATACATAAACAGCATATACAGTCATCATATGCATTTCCTTTTTGTGCAAAGCCGCGAAGCTCCCCTGCCAATGGCATGCATATTTGTCATCATCCGCAGCAAACAAAGGAGATAGGTCTTATGAACAGCGAATTAATCGAAACCTTTGTCACCGTCGCCAACGCCGGCAACATCACGAAAAGCGCCGACATATTATTTGTATCACAGGCCACGGTCAGCCATCGCATTAAGCAGCTGGAAGAAAAGCTCGGCGTCCAGCTCATCTTGCGAAATAAAGGCTCCAAGCAGACAAATTTAACCATTGCCGGTAAAAATTTTCTTCCCCTGGCCCAAAGCTGGCTCCGCCTCAATGACGAAATCAGCGCCTTTCAGGAACGTCCCCAGGCCCTGGAGCTGTCCATCGGCGTCGTTCCCAGCGTAAACGACTACCTGTTAACCGATTTCTACAAGGAATTAAAGCAGGACACGCTGGATTGGCGCCTTACTGTCCGTACCCTCCACACGCAGGAAATCTACGACCATGTCCGCCAGAATACGATCGACGTCGGCCTGCCCTTAGGCGAGCAGCTGATCGCCGGCATTCAGGTCAAAAAGATTCATACGGAAAAGCTCATGGTCGTAAGCCGCCGCAAAATCAAGGATAAGAACACCCTCTTTCCCATCGATTTGGATACGGATTACCAGATTTTCATTCCCTGGGGACGGGATTACCTTCACTGGCACCACCGCTTTTTTCCGCCGGGAGAGCCGCCGAAATTTTCCGTCGACTCGGCCAAAGTGGCCGTCGAGCTGCTGGACGACCGCTTTTGGTTCCTCGCGCCGTACGACGTGTGCATGCAGATCGCCAAGACATCGCCCTGCCATATTTCCAAGCTGGGACTGGACACGCCGTCCCGAAATCTCTATATGGTCACGAACAATCTGGCCGCCCAGATTAAACGAAAGGCCGTCGTCATGTTTAAGCGCCGCCTCGCCCAATATATCCGCCGCCGGGAGCGCTCCATCGAGGCGATGCTGAATCAATACGAGCCCGACGCAGGGATTCGGTCGTATAAGTCCTTCATTCACGAGTTTGACGCCAACGGCTAGGCCTTGCAAAAATTGATAGAATCACTATACTATAAGCATGCGCAGCTGCGTTCAGAAAGAAGGATGATATATATGATTACAAAAATAAAATCGTTGGCGGCGGCCTGCCTGCTTGCCGCCGTCGCCTGCACTGCACCGGTCCAGGCCTTTCCGTCCCACTCTATGCCCTATGCGGCGGGTTACAGCCTCATCGTCGGTACCTGGCAGGGCCGCTACGGCCGGGAGCTGTCCATTTCCATGGACGATGTCGACGGCGTGCCGTACAGCATACACGACGTCACGAACGACGGTTTCACTACGGTGGTCCGCATCCTATTGGACGACGAACGCCATACAATGCTCACTTTTTCCTTCCCCAACGGCAACTACAACTACGTCATGATGAACAACGCGACGACAGGGCGGTTTGCCGACGCCATGGATTTTACGCGGCAAAGCAGCTTTTCTCATTGACAATCTCAATTCCATCCAGTATAATTCTGGATGTACTTTAAGGGAGTAATCAGTACATCCGGCATGTATAGTAGTATCGACATACTGGCCTCAGGGCCCGGTGCTATTTGAAATGATGAGACTTAAAGGCAGTATTTGCGCTGCCTTTAGGTCTTTTTTATTTGCCGTCATATGAAATCGCATAGGAGAGATGACCATGAATGGATTAGAATTATTGCTGCTGGCCTTAGGCCTGTCCATGGACGCCTTCGCCGTATCGGTCTGCAAGGGATTATCTTTGGGGAGAATCCGCTGGAAGCATATGGCTCTTGCAGGCTTATGGTTCGGCGGCTTTCAGGCCCTGATGCCTACGGCAGGCTATTATTTAGGAACGTTTTTTACCGACATCATCACGTCGTATAATTACTGGATCGCCTTTGTGCTGCTAACCTTAATCGGAGCCAATATGATCAAGGAATCCTTCGAAGAGGAAGACTGTCCCGACGCGAACATGGCCGCGCCGGCTATGTTCGCCTTGGCCGTCGCGACGAGCATCGATGCGTTAGCCGTCGGCGTCACCTTCGCATTCATGAACGTATCGATTATACCGGCCGCCCTGTCTATCGGCTGCGTCACCTTCGCCTGTTCCGCCGTCGGCGTAAAAGCCGGCAGCCTGTTCGGACTTAAATATAAATCCAAGGCGGAGAGAGTCGGCGGGGCCGTCCTGATTCTCATCGGCTTAAAAATCCTCCTGGAAGGACTGCAAATTTTATAAGGCTTCATATAAAAACTGCCGCTAAGTACAGCATAACTGTTGCTTAGCGGCAGTTTTTATATTATGTAGTTTCTTCCGTACGCTGTTCAGCCGTTTCTTCCGGCTTAGGCGTTTTCTTCTTTTTCCGCGGGTTATACCGGTTCATGCCGACGTCGACGCCAACCTTCAGGCAGCCTTCAATAGCGACGGCTGTCGCCTTCAGGCCTTCCTCGTATTCCGGCAGCATGTCTTCCGGAAACGGAGTCAGCACGTGGTCGATGACATCGCGGTGCGGCAAAGGCCGGCCGATGCCGACGCGAAAGCGGATGAAATCACGGCAGCCGTTGGCAAAGAGGCTCTTGATGCCGTTATGGCCGCCGTCGCTGCCGTTCTTGCGGATACGGAGACGGCCTACGGGCAAATCCATGTCATCGTATATGACGTAGACGTCGGCCTGCTCCAGCTTATACCAGCGCATGAGGGGCCCTACGGCCTGGCCGCTGTTGTTCATATAAGTCTGGGGCTTGACGAGGATGACCTTTTCCCCGTCAACGTCAGCCTGGGCGACCTGGGCGTCCATCCGGTTCTGCCACAGCGTCACGTTCCAGCGCTTCGCCAGCTCGTCGACGACGCGGAAGCCCGTATTGTGTTTTGACGTTTCGTACTCTCGGCCGGGATTTCCCAAGCCAACAATCATATGCACCGTGACTACCCTTATTTGTCGAAGAGCTTGCTTACCGATACTTCATGAAAAATGCGCATGATGGCTTCCCCTAAGAGCGGCGCGACGGACAAGACCTTGATCTTGTCGATTTTCTTTTCGTCGGGCAGAGGAATCGTATTGGTAATGATCAGCTCGGAAATAACGGAATCCTGAATGCGCTGTACGGCCGGGTCGGTCAGTACGGCATGGGCGCAGGCCGCATATACACGGGCCGCTCCCATATCTTTCAGGGCTTTGGCGCCGCCGCACAGGGAACCTGCCGTATCGACGATGTCGTCGATAAGGATACAGGTTTTGCCTTTAATATCGCCGATGATGTTCATGACTTCGGCTACGCCGGGACGGGGACGGCGTTTTTCAATAATAGCGATAGGAGCGTTGATGCGGTCGGCTAAATCGCGGGCCCGCGTAACGCCGCCGAGGTCGGGAGATACGACGACGATGTCGCCCAAATCGATTTCAGCTTTCTTCTGATTCAGGTATTTCGCAATAATCGACGCCGAGCCGAGGTGGTCTACAGGGATATCGAAGAAGCCCTGAATCTGGCCGGCATGCAGGTCCATCGTAACGACGCGGGTAATGCCGGCGACGGACATGAGGTCGGCGACCAGCTTGGACGTGATCGGTTCGCGGCCCCGGGTCTTGCGGTCCTGACGAGCGTAACCATAGTAAGGAACAACGGCCGTAATGTGTTTTGCCGAAGCGCGCTTGAAGGCATCGGCCATGATGAGCAGTTCCATAATCGTGTCGTTGGCCGGCTGGCACGTCGGCTGGACGATAAATACGTCTTTGCCGCGGACGCTTTCATCGATCATGATTTGGATTTCGCCGTTGTTGAACTTGCCGACGAAGGCCTTGCCAAGTTCCAGGCCTAAATAATCGGCGATTTCCTTAGCCAACTTCGGATTGGCGTTGCCAGTAAAAATTTTCAGCTTTTTCCCGTCTTCGTAACTCATTTGTTGAGCCTCCTAAAATAAATTTATGATTTCTATACTAGGTAAATGGGTATATGCTATTTCTTATACGTATCGTCCTTGACCCAGCCTTCGATGTTGCGCTGCTTAGCCCGGGCAACGGACAAAGACTTAGGCGGTACGTTTTTCGTAATTGTCGAGCCTGCGCCGACATAAGCATACTCGCCGACGGTGACAGGCGATACGAGATTGCTGTTGCAGCCTACGAAGGCGTGGTCGCAAATTGTCGTGCGGTGCTTTTCCTTGCCGTCGTAGTTGACCGTGATAGTACCGCAGCCGATATTGACGCCGCATCCTACGTCGCTGTCTCCGATGTAGCTCAAGTGGGGCAGCTTCGTGCCGTCGCCGACGGTGGAGTTCTTGACTTCCATGTAGTTGCCGACCTTGACGTCGTTGCCGATGACCGTATTGGGACGGAAATGGACGAAGGGGCCGATTTCGCAGCCGTTTTTGATTTCGCAGTCGTGGGCATATGTAAACTGAAGGTGGTCGCTGCTGCCCATGACGACGTTCGTCATGCGGACGTACGGACCGACCTGGCAGTTTTCGCCGATGACGGTGCTGCCTTCCAGGATCGTTCCCGGATACAGGACGGTGTCGCGGCCTACGGAAACGGTCGTATCGACGTAGGTGTTATTGGGGTCGATGACCGTCACGCCGTCCGTCATGAGCTGTTCCAGCTTGCGGCGGCGCAGCACCTGTTCGGCTTCGGCCATCTGCAGGCGCGAGTTGACGCCCAGCGTTTCGTTATAATCCGGCGCAGCAAAAGCGCTGACGACCTTGCCGGCATTGACGAGCATGCCGATGATATCGGTCAGATAATATTCGCCCTGGGCGTTGTTGTTCGTCACGTTATGAAGCATCTGCCACAGGAGCTCCATGTCGAAGCAGTAAATGCCGGCGTTGACTTCGCGCACGGCTAATTCCTCCGGCGAGCCGTCCTTCTGCTCGACAATCTTGACGACCTGTCCCTTTTCATTGCGGATAACCCGGCCGTAGCCTGTCGGGTCGGGCATAACCGCCGTCAGTACCGTAGCGGCCGCCTGCGTGTCTTCATGATGGGCCAGCAGGCTGCGGAAGGTGTCTTCCGTCACCAAGGGCGTGTCGCCGCACGTCACGAGCAGCGTGCCTGAAAGGCCGGACAACAGCGGCTCTGCCTGCATGACGGCATGGCCCGTTCCCAGCTGCTGCTCCTGTACGACAGTTTCCGCCCTGTCGCCCAAATATTCCTGCACGGCTTCGCCGCCGAAGCCGACGACGACGACCTGCCGCTGCGTTCCCGCCGCTTTGACGGCCCGCAGCACCTGTTCCACCATCGGCACGCCGCCGACCTTATGCAGAACTTTAGGCATGCTGGATTTCATCCTCGTTCCTTTTCCGGCAGCTAAAATAAGTGCAATAATGTCTTTCATTCAGTATTAGCCTCCCTGAAACAAATAACTGTCATGTCCTTTTCAGAATAACACAAATAGCACGGAAAATACATACTTTTTTGCAAAAAACAGGGGGAATTTCGACGATTTCCGCCGTGAAAACAAAAGGGAGAGGCCGAAACCTCTCCGCATTTCATTTTTACTCATTTAATCTGCCGCTTACAGCACGTATACGACGACTTCTCTTCTGCCGAAATTCAGGGCTTCCGTAATGGAGTCCATGGCTAAATCGATGCGATTGCCTACGATAGAGCCGCCCGTATCCTCAGCCGTCGCGTAGCCGTACCCTTCGATGTACAGCTGCGAGCCTAACGGAATGACGTCCGGATCTACGGACACCATGCCGCGGCGCAGGCGCAGGCCCGTCGCCGTAAAGCCACTGTTGCCGGGATCGTCGGCCGTGTAAGCCGAAGCGTCCATCACGATGCGCCGCTGGTAGGAGCCAACCCCTTCTTCGGCAGGGGCTTCGCGTCCACTGGCTTCTGAAAGAGCCGCCATGGTCTGCGAACCGACAATGCCATCTACATCTAACCCGTAGTCAGCCTGAAAACGCTTAACGGCGTCTTCCGTCGCGCTGCCGAAAATGCCGTCGGCGCCGCCGGCCAAATACCCGGTATCCATGAGCATGTATTGTACGCTCTGTACTGCAGAGCCGTTCATTCCCATTTCGACTTTTGCACAAACCAGTGAGGAACATGCAAAAACAAATATGAGCGTCAATAGAATCAGTATACGGTTCTTCAAACAACCACCTCTTTGAAATATCCATACCTAAACATCAACTTTCAGAAAAAATTATACCAAAGATTGAAGGATAAGTCAAAAAAACAAATCTTTATGCTTTATTTTTCACATTTTTATACATGATGCTATTCGTATTTGTTTTCTCTTAGCTCAATAAATTCATACTTTCCGCTTATGTTTTTAGTACCAGGTATTATTTTTTATAATTATTATGCAAAATCACACTGTTTCCACTTCTACAAGACAGCGCACGGCTTCTGCGCTTTCTACAGAATCGGTAAGAACGTATAAATAGTCGCCGGCCTGCAACCGGATGTCCATGCCGGGAAGCACGTCGCCGCTGCTGCGCTTGATATCGACGAGGACGACGTGGCTGGGCCAGGCAATCCGCCCTACGTATTTGCCGTCTACGGCACTGCCGCTGGCCACGGTCAGCTCCAGCAGATGCCGCCGCTCCGACGCCAGAATCGCCGGCCTGTGAGCCGCTAAAATCCGCTGCAGCAGCGCTTCGTAAATCGGCTGGCCGCCGCAGACCTGAGCGACGACGAGGGCTACGAGGGACGCCGTGCACAAGACGAGCAAGTGCTCGTACGAAGCCGTCATTTCCATGATGAGGATCGTCCCCGTGACGGGAGACTGGACGGAGGCTGAGAAAAACGCCGCCATCGACAGGATGACGATGTTCGACAGGTATTCCGGGCCGACGACGCCCAGCTGTATCAGGACGACGCCGACGACGCTGCCCGTAAGAGCGCCCAGCACGAGCATGGGCAGGAAAAATCCGCCCGGCGCGCCGCAGCCGTAGCTGACCAGGGTAAACAAAAACTTTCCGATGAGCAGAGCCGCGAAGAGGGACAAGGACAGAGGCAGGGTATGAAGGCTGTTGATCAGTTCATTGCCGCCGCCCAGCACTTGCGGGAATACATATCCCAATACGCCGGCCGCCGCGAGGGCAAAGGCAAACTTTCCATAGCCGCGAAAGCAGGGCAGGCTGTAAAAGCGCGGAATAGTCAGCAGCCCCTTGTTGAAGACAATGCCGGCGAGTCCGGCGGCGATGCCGACGACGACGGCAATCCAGATATACTGCAGCGGCAGTACCGGCACCGTCCCGAACTCAAAAATCGGCGCGCGGCCAAAGGCAAGGCGGCTGACCATCGTCGCCAGCAGGGCCGCGGCCATGGCCGGCGCCAGGACGACGCCGGAAAAATTGCGGTGCAGCTCTTCCAAGGCAAACATGACGCCGGCTAAGGGCGCATTAAAGGCCGCCGCCAAGCCGGCGCTGGCCCCAGCCGTAAGGAGGTAGCGTTCTTCGATGCGGAACCGGCCGAGATTCCGGCTGATGCCCTGGGCTGTTACGGCCCCAATCTGAATAGACGGGCCTTCCCGGCCCAGGGATAATCCCAATCCGATGCCGACGATGCCGCCGACGAGCTTTACCCACAAGATGCGCAGCCAGCGCAGGCGGATGACGCCTAAAATAACGCCTTTGACCTGGGGAATGCCGCTGCCGCCCGCATTGGGCTCATAAGCGCTGAACCGCCACAGCATGTAGGCCGCGCCTAAGAGCAGCGCGAACCAAAGGCCGGTTTCCAGCCATCCGCCCGGCAGAAGCACCGCCTCGTACATGTATTCCCGCGCGCGCGTTCCCGCGTCCAGCGCCCAGCGGAAAAAACTGATAATGACGCCGGACACGACGCCGACCAAGGCCCCTTCGGCAAAAAGGCGCAGGCGGAACCGCGGCCAATGGCTCAGCGCATCCAAGGCCGACGCCACTTGTCTGTTAATATGCATACCCTGTCACTCCCCGCTCGTTTTGACGATATTATACCATATGAAGTCAAATTGCGACACACGGCAGCAATGACCTGCCGTCGCTGCATGGACGGCTATTGTTACAGTTCTTTAAATTTTACGATTTCCATATTGCCTTTTAAGCGCCGACTCTTTATATTTATAGTAAAGATTTATCTGACTAAAGTCCCGAATCATGCATACTATTTATGTATTATATAGAAATGATAGCGAGGTTCTGACTATGGCACATTTCCCCTTTCTTTCCCGCAACCTGCTCCACAGCAGCCGCAATAAACTCGCCGCCTTCGGCCTGGTCTTTCTCCTGGCCTGCGCCGGCATCTACGTCATCAGCCACTCGGATCGGGCGGCGAAAAGCAGCTCAGCCCTGACCAACGCCTCCGTCCAGTCCTACCGGGCTGAACGGCGCGACATGATGCGCACCATTTCCTTATCAGGCCAGACCGTTCCCTTAGCCCAGGTAGACTTGTCAACGAAATACGCCGGCAATATTACGGCCGTGTACGTCGACTTAGGCGATACGGTAGAACCAGGCCAGATTCTGTTGGAGCAAGACCCTGTCGACACGAGCCTCCAGCTGTCCCAGAACCGGGCGGCCTGGGCCCAGGCTGCCGCCGAGACAAAATCGGCCCAGTCCCAATTCTATTCGGACTTGCAGAAAGCCCAGGTCGAATACGCTACGGCCAAGATGAACTACAACCGCTACGTCATCTTAAAGGATGAAGGCGCCGTATCGCAGAAGGATCTGGACACGATGTACCAGGCCCTCATCGTCGCCAAGGCTGCCTTGGACAACCTGCAGCTTCAGAACGTCGGCGACACGCCGGCCCTCATCGCCGGCAAGCAGGCCGCCCAGGCCAAGGCCAAATACACCGTCGACAGCTTATCCAAGCAGCTGGAAGACCTGACCATCCGCGCGCCGCGTCACGGCGTCATTTCCTACCGCAACGCCGAAGCCGGGGCCATGGCCGCCGCCAATACAAAGGTTCTGACCATTACGGACACCAGCGGCATCTACATCGACTGCCCCGTCGCCGAAGCCGACGTCGCCGCCATCCAGCCCGGCATGACCGTATCCGTGTCCGTCGAATCGCTGGCCAATACGTACGACGGCACGATTACCTACGTCAGCCCGGCCATGGACCCGACGAACAAGACCTATATCGTCCGCATCACCTTGTCCAACCCAGATACCCTCCTGCGCGGCGGCATGTTCGCCCAATCGTCGCTTGAAGTACTGCAGCGCCGGAATACCCTTTTCGTACCGAAGGACGCCCTAGTCGAGCAGAACGGCGTCAGCCAGCTCTATGTCATTAATCCGGACAGCACCATCGCCATCCGCACGGTGAAAACGGGCCTCCGCAACGACAACTACGTAGAAATCCTCGAAGGCCTGTCCGACGGCGAGCAGATTGCCACGACGAACCTGGCCCGCCTCCGCGACGGCGTATCCGTAACCATTGAAAAAGAAATCAGGTGACGTCATGAATCTCACGAAATTTTCCATCGACAGGCCCATCGGCATCTGCATGGCCGTCGCCTTCTTCGTCGTCCTCGGCCTGTTCAGCTTCTACCGCATCGGCGTCGAGCTGCTGCCGGCCCTCAACACGCCGTACGTCACGGTCACGGTCAATTACGACGGGGCCAACGCCGACTCGGTCGAACAGCAGGTCGTAAAGCCCATTGAAGACGCCCTGTCATCGGTCTCCAACCTGAAACACATCACGTCGACGGCCTCCTATGGCCAGGCCCGCATCACTCTGGAGCTTGATTTCTCCGCCGACGCCGACGCAGCGGCCATCGACGCCACGAAAAAGATAAACGCCATCCGCGGCCAGCTTCCCGATGAAATCGACGAGCCCGTCGTCATCAAACGCGACGTCAACGCCACGCCGATCATGTTTATTGCCGTCCAATCCAATCAGTCTCTGGACGACATCTACTCGAAAGCGGAAAACGACTTTCAGGACGTCCTCCAGCAGGCCGACGGCGTGTCAGAAATCGAGCTGAACGGCGGCCGCGATAAGGAAATCGCCGTCGAAGTCGACAAGGCCAAGCTCATCCACTACGACATGACACTGAGCGAAGTCGTCTCGGCCCTGCGCGAAGAAAACGTCCTCATGCCCTCCGGCACGATTTACTCCGACGCCACGACGACGGACGTGCGGGTCAAGGCACAGTTCGCCGACGAAAATGAAATCGAAAAGATACAAGTCACGAACGCCAAGGGCGTGCAAATCCCCATTACGGCCGTAGCGGACATCAAGCGCAAGGACCAGCGCGTCAGCCGCTACGCCCGCGTCAACGGCGAAGACGCCGTCGTCATGGTCATCTACAAAAACAGCGACGCCAACGTCGTCTCCACCGTCGACAACGTAACGGAAAAGCTGGAAACGCTGCGCCGCGACAATCCGGACTATACCTTCACCGTAACGAACGAATCGGCGTCGTACGTCCGCAACTCCCTGCACAATACCTTGCAGACCCTCATCGAAGGGCTCATCACGACGGGGACGGTCTTGTTCTTCTTCCTGCGGGGCTGGCGTTCAACCCTGGCCGTCATGATCGCCATCCCGACGTCCCTCATTTCGACGTTTTTCGCCATGTACATCGCCGGCTTCACCTTCAATATGATGTCCCTCATGGGCATGGCCCTGTGCGTCGGCATCCTCGTCGACGACTCCATCGTCGTACTGGAAAACATCCACCGCCACCTCATGAACGGCGAAGAGCCGAAGAAGGCGGCCCTGAACGGGCGGACGGAAATCGGCATGGCCGCCATTGCCATTACGCTGTGCGACATCGTCGTCTTCCTGCCTATCGCCTTCATGACCGGCATGGTAGGCCAATATTTCAAGCAGTTCGGCCTTACCATCGTCTTCGCCACCTTCTTTTCCCTCTTCGTCTCTTTTACCCTGACGCCGATGCTGGCGTCGCGGCTGTTCCGCTTAGGGCTGAAAATTCCCGACACGCCCTTATGGCGGCGCATGGACGCCATTGAAGACTGGGCCCGCAGCCATTACGGCCGCATGCTGACTTGGAGCCTGGACCATGCCAAGCGCCTCGTTCTCCCGGTCCTCCTGTGCTTTACCCTGTCCGTAGCCCTCATCCCGACGGGCCTCGTCGGCTCGGAATTCATGCCCCAGACCGACGAAAGCGGCTTCCGCATCACCCTCCAGCTGCCTACGAACGCCAACCTGGAACGGACTGACAAGGCAGCCCGCCAGATAGAAGAATATCTGGCGACGGTACCGGAAGTCGTCTATTCGACAGCCATGGTCGGCGGCCGCAATTTGAATGAAGCCCATATACAGGTCACTCTCCAGGACCGGCAGGACCGCTCCCGCTCGATCTGGCAGATTACTAACGACGTCCGCAATTTCGCCGCCAAGAATATTCTGGACGGCGACGTCCGGGTCAAGGAAGACCAGGCCTCCGTATCGGGCACGTCAGGCGGCTTCGGCGGCGGCTCGGGCAACCTGCGCCTCGAGCTGCGCGGCAAAAACATGGACGAACTCATCGCCAAGTCTCGGGAAGTACAGCAGATGATGAAAGAAGAAATCCCCGGCGTCCGCGACGTCAGCAGCTCCTATGAAGACGGCATGCCCGAATACCAGCTCGACGTAGACCGCAATAAGCTCAAGCAGTACGGCACGTCCTTAGGCGAGCTGACCAAGACCTTCTCCAACGCCATCAGCGGCCAAAAGGCCGGCGTCCTGGCAAACGACGTCAAAAACGACAACAACGACACGGATATTTACGTCCGCTTTAAAGGCGCCGACGGCTTCCGCATTTCCGACTTGGAAACGATTCCCCTAAACGCCGACGGCCGCATCATCTACATTGCCGACGTCGCCCGCATCAAGGCGGCCACCGGCCCGGTCACTATCCGCCGTACCGACAAGGAACGGGCCATTACCCTCGGCGGTACCCTCCAGGGCCGTCCCCTGAACGAGGTCATGGAAGAAATCTCGGCCAAGCTCGACGCGACGGACATGGGCGGCATTACGTACCGCTTCACGGGTCAGGCCGACCAGATGGCCACGACATTCCGCGACCTGGGCGAAGCCCTCGTCCTGTCGCTCATCCTGATCTACATGATCCTGGCGATCCTGTACGAATCGGTAAAGACGCCCTTCATCCGCATGTTCTCCTTGCCCCTGGGGCTCATCGGCTCGCTGTTCCTCTTATTCCTAACGAACAACACGATCAACCTGTATTCCCTCATCGGCATCCTCGTCATGGACGGCCTGGTCGCCAAAAACGGCACCCTCCTCCTCGACTATACGCTGACCCTGATGGAACGGGGCCTCGACCCGCGCAGCGCTATCATCGAGGCCGGCAAGGTCCGCCTGCGTCCGATCTTCATGACGACGCTGACTATGGTCGTCGGCATGCTGCCTACGGCGTTATCTATGATGGCCGGCTCGGAAACGAGAGCCAGCATGGCCGTCGTCGTCATCGGCGGCCTCCTGACGTCGACGGTCTTCACCCTGTTTATCATCCCCATCATCTTCGTATGGATTGAAAAGCACCGCCTCCGCTTCTCCTTCCGCAACAAAGAAGGGGCCGCCTCTTCTGTAAAATAATCGGAAAAACTTCCCCAGCCGGCAGGATTTTATCTGCGCCGTATAGAAGTAATATAGACACGATGAAAGCAGCGTCAGGCTCAACAAAGGAGGCATAAGGCATATGAGCAGCCAATTTACACCTACATTCAACATCCACGAAGCCGTACGCAAGACACTGCCTTATATGATGGAAATGCGTGAATATTTCCATGCCCATCCCGAACTGAGCGAAAAAGAATTTGATACGTGCAAAACCATTTTCCAAGAGCTCTCCCTCATGGGCATTGAAGACGTAAAAATCATAGCCGGCACCGGCGTCACCGGCCTCATCCGCGGCGCCCATCCCGGCCCGGTCATCTTGCTCCGCGCCGACATCGACGCCCTGCCGCTGACGGAAAAGTACGACTGTCCGTACGCGTCCCTCGTCCCCGGCGTCATGCACGCCTGCGGCCACGACGGCCATGCGGCCAACCTGCTGGGCGTCGCCAAAATTCTGAACAAGCACCGCGACTGCCTGCGCGGCACGGTCCGCCTGGCATTTCAGCCTGCCGAGGAAGGCAACGGCGGCGCGGCCCGCATGATAGACGCGGGCATACTCAATAATCCGCCCGTCGAATACGCCCTCGGGCTCCACGTAGCCGGCGCCCTTCCCAAAGGCTATGTCAGCATCCGCAGCGGCGAAATCTCCGCCTCGTGCGACGACTTCACCATTACCCTTCACGGCAAGGGCGGCCACGGCTCCCAGCCGTCGGAATGCATCAGCCCGATTCAAATGGGCGTAGACGTCATCCAGATGATTCAAAGCTACGTGTACAACTGCCGCGCCGACGGCGACGGCGTCGTCCTCACCTTCGGCCAGTTCCAGGCAGGGCGCAATCCCAACGTCATCCCCGATACGGCGGAATTAAAAGGAACGCTGCGGACGTATAACGAAGCCAAACGCCGCGACATCCTCGATAAGCTCCGCCACATCCTCGGCGCCGTCACCCTGACCTACGGCGGCTCCTACGATCTGGACGTCGTCCCCTTCTCGCCGGTCTGCATCAACGACGAAGCCGTCACAACCCGCGTAGCGGCAATCCTGACGGAACAATGCGCCGACTGCGTCGACGTCGTGCCCATGCAGCGCGGCTCCGGCTCGGAGGATTTCGCCTATTTCAGCGCCGCCGTCCCCAGCGCCTTTTACTACGTCGGCGTCTGCGGCGACGAACCCGTCGTCGGCCATTCGCCCGATTTCCACTGGGACAGCAACGCCCTGAAATACATGTGCGAAACCTTGCTGAACGTCGTATATTATTTTGCAAGCTACGAATAACGCGCTCATCCCCCTCAGGCAGCAGGCGCAGCATAGGAAAACCGTATCGTATTTCCTATGCTGCCCTGCCGTCTTTTTTTATTTGCTATATTTTTTATTTGCTATATAATAAAACCTATCTTTCATGAAAAGAGGTTTTGACAATGGTGTTCCTATTTATTATCGAGCATACGATGCTGCCTATCTTCGGGCTCGTCCTCATCGGCTTCCTGTTAGACCGGAAATTTCACATAGACGTAAAAACCCTGTCCAAATTCATGTTTTACCTGGTCATTCCCAGCTTCATTTTCACCAACGTATACGAAACGGAATTTCCCCCGGCCAGCGTGACGATGATCGCCGCCATGACCGTCTTCATGGTCTTTTGTTTTTTCCTGGCCAATCTCGTCAGCCGCTGGCGCCGCTATGACGAAGGCATGATACAGTCGTGCCGCAACGCCCTCATGTTCAACAATACGGGCAACTTAGGCGTAGCCCTCATCATCCTCGTCTTTTCCCATGACCCCTTCGTCGTCAACGGCCAGACGCCCTACCTTGCCGAAGCCATGGTCGTCCAAATCATCATCTTCATCGTCCAAAGCGTATCGCTCAATACCCTCGGCCTCTATCAGGCCGGCCGCGGGCGGCTGTCGGCTGCCGATACGCTGCGCGTCATGTTCCGCATGCCCATGATTTACTTCCTCGCCGCGGCCCTCCTCGTCCGCTCGACAGGCTGGAACGCCGAAGAATTCTTCTTCTGGCCCATCATGGAAATGGCCGGAAAATCGCTGCTGCCCGTCGCCATGGTCAGCATTGGAGCGCAGTTGTCCCAGACGAAGATACACTGGTTTGACAAGGACGTGTGGATCATCAGCCTGCTGAAGATGACCGTCCTGCCCCTCTTCGGCCTGGTCATGATATATGCAGCCAACGCCCTGATGCCCGGTACCTTTACGGCTGTCAGCGCCATGGTCTTCCTCATCTACTGCGCCATTCCGACGGCGGTCAACACGGCCCTCTTTGCTATCGAATTCGGCAACAACGCCGATTACGCCACGCAGATCGTCATGAACACGACGGCCCTCAGCGCCATCTCCCTGACGTTCTATATCTTCGTCGGCCACATCCTGTTCGTTTAATAATAAAATAAAGTGAATTTCTATTTTATAAATATAAACTGTTAATTTTATTATTTTTTACTTAAAAACATTTGACAATCTGCCGGAAACGCCGTATAATAAGGCACATCAATAGAATACGAGTTGAGCAATGAGGCTCTGGCATATCGAGGTACCCGATGATGCCGGAGCCTTTCTGTTTTCTATTGGTAAAACAATATATGTACAGACAACGGCGTCTATGGGAAAGTACGAGGGGGTAGTTTCCGCATAGACGCCTTTTTTCTTACGATAGGGGGATGATTCTAATGACAAAAGGGTGGTCCATTTTGCGCCTGGCTCTGGCCTGCACGACCTTGTCCGCGCCGACGGCATTTGCCGCCGATCCGGCATCGGCCATCGACACAGGCGATACGGCCTGGGTCCTCATCAGCGCGGCGCTCGTATTTATTATGACGCCTGGTTTAGGTTTCTTCTATGGCGGCATGGTCCGCAATAAAAACGTTCTGACGACCATTATGCAGAGTTTCTTCATCGTCGCCATGATTTCTGTCGAATGGATTTTAATCGGCTACGCTATGACGTTTGGTTCGGATATTAACGGATTTATTGGTTCCTTAGACAAAGTAGGCCTGACGGGCGTCGGCATGTCCGTCCTGGCTAACGGCACGATTCCCGAACTGGCTTTCGTCGCCTTCCAGTGCATGTTCGCCGTCATTACGCCGGCCTTGATTACCGGCGCGTTTGCCGAACGGATGAAATTCCATGCGTTTACAGTGTTCATCCTGCTCTGGGCTATTTTCATTTACAATCCCATGGCTCACTGGGTATGGGGCGGCGGCTTCCTGGCCCAGCTCGGCGCCCTCGACTTTGCCGGCGGCTTGGTTATTCATATCCTGTCCGGCGTTTCGGGTCTTACGCTTTGCATTCTTCTCGGCAAACGCCAGGGCTACGGCCGCATTCCCATGCTGCCCCATAACCTGCCCATGACGGTTCTCGGCGCGGCTCTCCTGTGGTTCGGCTGGTTCGGCTTCAACGCCGGCAGCGCCCTCGGCGCCAATGGACTGGCTGCCAACGCCTTCATCGCATCCCAGGGCGCAGCCGCTGCGGCGACCGTGGCATGGGTCGTTATCGAATGGGCTGTCAATGGTAAACCGACCATTCTCGGCGCAGCTTCCGGCTGCATCGCCGGCCTCGTAGCCATTACGCCGGCAGCCGGCTTTGTCGCTCCTCTTCCCGCCGTCATCATCGGCGCTATCGGCGGCGCAGTTTGTTACGTTGCCGTCGCCGTCGTCAAAGCCAAATTCGGCTACGACGATTCGCTCGACGCCTTCGGCATCCACGGCATCGGCGGGACCTGGGGCTCTATCGCCACAGGCCTCTGGGCTACGACGGAAGTCAACCCGGCCGGCGCCAACGGCTTATTCTACGGCGAAACGCATCTGCTCTTCGCTCAGGTCGTCTCGACAGTCGTCGCCTATGTCTTCGCCATCGTCGGCACCGTCATCCTGTATAAGATTATCAGCGCCGTCATGAAGGTCCGCGCCGACAAAGACGAAGAAATCACGGGTCTCGACATCAGCGAACACGGCGAACGGGGTTACAACTACGCCATTACGGCCGGCAGCCCCTTCGGCGAAGCCATTCACACGCCTGCTGCCTCGCCGTCTACGATCAGCGACATCGGCGTCAGCGGTCATCAGTTATAGGGAGTGATATGCATGGACAGAAAAATTACTAAGATAGACATCGTAACCCGGCCCAGCAAGCTGGAAGAACTGAAGGACGCCCTCAACGCCATCGGCGTCATGGGCATGACCGTCAGCCAGGTCTACGGCTGCGGCCTCCAGAAAGGCCACGTCGAAGTATACCGGGGCCAGAAATATGCCATCAACCTGCTGCCGCACATCAAGGTCGAAACAGTCGTATGCGAGGTGCCTGTAGAAAAAGTCATCGAAACGGCCCAGCGAGTCTGCAAGACCGGCAAGGTAGGCGACGGCAAGATCTTCGTCTTCGACGTCGAAGACGCCGTCCGCATCCGCACCGGCGACAGAGGGCCGGAAGCCATTATGGACGAAAAATAATACAGCTATCGGGGGATAAAAAACAGCGGCGGCAAGAGTCATTGCAACACTCTTGCCGCCGCTGTGCGTTATATCCTGCTGAGCGTATCGTTATGCCACGCTTTCTTTTTTCCAGCAGCCGCCGTATTTCCAAATGACGCCGCCGGCCAGGGTCGCCGCTAACAAGCCGACCTTCATCGCCGTCGCGTTGGCCGCCACGAAGGGGATGTATTCGGCCAGGTACGTATCCGTTACGATCATGCCGCCGGCCGCCCAGCCTAAAATGGCGCCGCCGACGTAGATGAGAATGGGGAACTTGTTCATGACCTTAATGACCATGGTGCTGCCTAAGATAATAATCGGCACGGAAATCAGCATGCCGAAGATCAGCAGGCCCCAGTGGTTGTTCGTCACGCCGACGATACCGAGGACATTGTCAAGGCTCATGAGCACGTCGGCCAGGATAATCGTCTTAATCGCCGCGCCTAAGGAATCCTTGGCCTCAATGTGATGCGTCTCTTCCTTGCCCTGGGCGCCGATAAGCTTGATGCCGATGCCGACGAGCAGCACGCCGCCGACGGTCTTCAGGAATGGGATGAACAGCAGCCACGACACGATAAACGCCAGCAGGAACCGCAGGAGAATCGCCCCGGCCGTGCCGTATAAAATAGCCTTCTTCTGCAAGTGAGGCGGCAGATTTTTCGCCGCCATGCCGATGACGATGGAGTTGTCGCCGCCAAGGGCCAGGTCAATCAAAATAATCTGCACGATAATGCCAATGTCCAATAATAAGGTATCTGTCAACGTAGGTCCTCCTTTTGAATATACACAGTCAACCAAGCATCTGCTTGTCTTTGTATCTGTACCGTATCTCTATTGTACAGGCAGTCAAATATAATGTAAAATATGAATATATCAGCTTAAATAGCAGCTTTTTGCATATTTCAAAAGGAGAATACCATGAACTTTCACGATATACAGGCCTTTTTGGCCATCGTCAAATACGGAACCATCAGCAAAGCCGCCGACGAATTATACATTTCCCAAACAGCCGTCACGCGGCGGCTGAAAACGCTGGAAGACGAGCTGGGCATCCCCCTGCTGGATCGGGGCCGGGGCATCAAGGAAGCGACGCTGACGCCGTCGGGACGCGATTTCCTGTCCATCGCCCAGCGATGGAACGCCGTGTGGGAAGAAACGCAGCGGTTCAAAAGCCTGGGAGAACGGCTGTCCTTATCGATCGGGTCGGTGCAGATCCTAAACGATTACGTCTTTCCCGCCCTGTATTCCCGCCTGCTGACCCATTCGCCCGGCATGAACCTCTACATCCATACGGAGCATGCCATCGAATTTCCTCCGCTGGTCGAGCAGCGCGTCATCGACGTGGCCATCGGCTGGCGCAATTCGGCGTCGCCGGAGCTCTCCTGCCAGCCCTGGCGGCAGTCGCCCCTGGTCTGCGTCATGCCCGGCGACCCGCAGGAGTCGGCCCAGTCTCCCGTCGATCCCCGCCGGCTGGACTGTACGAAAGAGCTGTATATCAACTGGCCGCCGTCCTTTACGCAGTGGCATGAAACGTATTGGCCTGCCGACCAATTTCATCCCAGCTATGTCGCCAGCGCCCAGTTGGCCCTGCAAATCATGGCCCACAGCGGCAGCTGGGCCGTCATGCCCTTGTTCTTCGCCAAGTACGCCTGCCAAAAAGGCGCGTTTGCCTATCAATACCTGACAGACCCGCCGGAACCGCTGACGGCCTATATCCTTACCCATAAGACGCCGCGGCCGAACGTCCAAAAAAGCCTGTCTATTTTCTTCGACTACTTAAAACAATTAGACAGCGATATTTTCTAATGATAAACCCCTGCGGATTTTCAGCTGCTCCGCAGGGGTTGTATCGTACATATGCGATTCGCACTCTTTATTTATCGACGGCTTTCTTTATCTTGGCCGCCAAGCCTTTGATTTTCGGCAGCGGCACAGAGCATACGCCCAATCGTACGCCCAAGGCCAACGGCGCGGCGAAGACCAATTCGTCCTGCAGCGCTTCGCAGACCGCCTGCGGATTGGCCGCAGGAATGGAAATGAAGAAGCCCGCATGGTAGGGAATGACGTGCAGGCCGCACTGCGCCGCTTCTTCCGTAAACAGCGATGCCCGTTTTTGAATAATGCGGAAAAATTCCATCCGTTCCTCGTCGAGACGCTTCGTCAAGGCGGCGTCGCCCCGGATCGTCGTCAGGAGCGTCATGGCCGCGCGGTTGACATTGGACCAGGACGTACGGGCCGAATAGCGGCCTAATTCTGCAAATTCCTTGATGACGTCCTCGCTGGACGATACGCCGACGAGGGCCCCGGCTCGCTGCCCGTACAGCGTATAGCCCTTGGACATGCTGAAGGCCACCATGACGAACAAATGGGGCGGCAAGTTGCTGAACTGCTTCATAAAGGTACGGACTTCGTTTTTTTCGCCGGCATAGGCAATGTAGGCGATATCGACGAGAATCGAAATGCGCTTGCCCTGCTTTTCATGGAAGCGGCAGACCTGCAGCACCTCCGCCCAATCCTGGTCGGACAAGGCGAATCCCGTCGGGTTATTGGCCGGCGTATTTAAGATAATCAGCAATGAATCCTGCTTACGCAGCACATCTGCTACGGCTGAGGAAAACGACTCGATATTGAAAGCGCCGCTCTCATCGAGCAGGGCGAACGTCGTAAGCCTGCGGCCGATTTCCTGGCACAAGCTGCCGTATATGCCCCAGCGCCAGTCGGAAGCCAGGACGTCGTCGCCGATTTCAGAATAGTTGGCGATGGCAATATGAATGGCTCCGGTGCCGCCGGCCGTCGCTACGGCGTCTATATATCCTTCGGGACGATATGCCTCGAACGTTTCGTCTATTGCCGCCTTGCGGTAATCCGCCAGGCCGATGGGCGGCGCGTATGTGATAAAATCAGCCATCGGCAGGGACCGATAGATTTCTTCTACGACGGGAAGACACCCCAATACTTCATCTTCGCCGGCATAGCAGCCTACCGTGGCGTTGACGACGCGCTCCCGGCCATATGCCGCCATCGCCGCCTGGGCAGCCTGGCCGAATTGAAACACGGCGTCGTGTAATTGTTTTCCTTCTCTGCTGGACGCAGCCATAAACGTAGACATATAATCCCTCCTTGAGTTGCATGCTTTTTTATTATACTATATGCTGCCCAAAATGAATATACGAAAATCGCAAAAAATCTATGTATTCTTTATACATAATCAGTCTTCCCTTTAAACAATATCTATAAAACCATAAAAAGCTTTAATGTGTGCTTTTCTCCAGCAACGCAAAACGGCAGCGGCTCCTTTTCCGCTGCCGTTTTGCATGCTTCTGTTATATTAAAGATTCATGTTTCTGTGCCTTGTCCCGATTTCCGGCCTTCTGTATCGTCAGTACGCTGCAGCTCCGCCAGCATCACGCCTTTTACCGTTAAGAGCCGCCGTATGATTTCATCGCTCTCTATGCTGTCGTTGGCAATGAGCGTGACGGCTAGTTCGGCCTGCTCGCTGTCCTCGTCGGACAGGATGCGGAAGGCTTTGACATTCATTTGCCGGTTCTCCAGGTATTCGGCCAGGCGCCGCGATTGCCCAATCGTATTCTTCATGATAATATGTACCGTGTATTCCCGGCGGTGCTGACTGCTGAGGCGCTTGTCCAGCCGGATAAAGACGGTCAGCACGACGAAGATGAGGACTGTCGCCGCGGCGGCTACGGCCAGATATCCTGCGCCTACGACGAGTCCGATAGCCGCGACAGCCCACAGCCCGGCCGCCGTCGTAAGGCCGCGGACGTTGCGGGCCTTCTGGTTTGCCAGTATCGTGCCGGCGCCTAAAAAGCCGACGCCGGAAATAACCTGAGCAGCGATGCGCTCGGGATCGGCGTTGCGGTAGCCGTACAGCAGGAAATGATCCATGGCGATGTTGATCGATATGATCATGCACAGGCAGGAGCCGACGCAGACCAACGTGTGCGTTCGAAGGCCTGCCGCCTTATTCTGCGCCTGCCGTTCATACCCGATAATCGCGCCCAAAATCAGGGCTACGCACAGGCGGATAATACTGTCGGTCGTACTGATTACCATATGCCTCGTCTCCTTTTTATGATTTTTTTCTTCTATCTTTAATATTTGTTTAGATAGGTATATTATAATGTATGTCAGCTTCTTGCGGAAGCTGGCCTATATATGAGAAAGAAGGTCTTACCGATGGGTAAACGCATATATTATCTGGATAATCTCCGCACCTGCCTGGTATTCGCCGGCATTTGCTTCGCCGCACTGGGAAATTTCAGGCCCTTTCCCCTGCTGCATCCCTACGTTCCCGCTCCGATAAATTCCCTCGAAGGGGTAGCCGTCGATTTCCTGTACAATTTGGCCATCGTCTTCATCATGCCGGCGCTCTTTTTTATCAGCGCCTATTTCGGCGCGTCTTCGCTGCGCATTCACATGATCCGGCCCTATTTCAAGAGCAAGTGGACCCGTCTCGGCTGGCCCTGGCTGATTGGTACCGTTCTCCTGGCTCCGGAGCTCCTGTACCTTGCCAGCCGGAGCTGCGGCAGCGACGGCCCGGCATTCTCTTTAATTCATCCGCCGTTCTGGTCCGCCTATTTCCAAAGCCCCTTCTTCTTTATCGGGCTGCTCCTGCTGTTTCATCTGGCTTTGATGGGGGCAAAGAAATGGCGGCGTTCCCTCTTTCAGAGGGCCGCTGCCGCGCCTCCCTCTGCAGGAATCCTGGCCGTCTTCTATGCCCTGCAGCTCATCGTAGCAGCGGCCTTCTTCGGGCTGATGCTGGCGGCGCACCGCACGCCGGACCTTTGGTTCCCCCTGTATGTGCTGTATCTTGCGGCGACATGCGGGCTGTACTTCTGCTTCGGCGTGTATGCCTTCAGGCATCGCTGGTTTACGGCCGGAGGCTATGTGCCGTCTGCCGTTCATATCGTCGGCGCGGCCTTGCTGCTGGGCGTCGTCGTCGCCTCGTCCTATATTACGGCGGGAATTTCCGTATTCATTTCCGGCACGCTGTTTCCCTTATTGCTGTTCTTTTCCATCCTGCAGCTTCCCCTGCTATTGGCCTTGCTGGCCGCCTTCGCTAAATGGGGAGACAAAGAAACGGACAAGACAAAGCTGGCCGCCGGCCTGGCCTATCCGCTGTACGTCGTCAGCGACACGCTGATTCAGAACACGGCTTATTTCCTCCAGCCCTTGTCCCTCGGCGCGCCGCTGAAATGTATCTTGACGCTGGCCTTGTCTTTCCTCTACGGGTACATGCTGTGCAAATACGCCCTGCGTCATCTGCCTTGCTTCAAAACGCGCTGACACATGCTGATTCATGCGTTTTGCGACGGTGATTTGCATTTTTTGCATATTTCTATCAAATTTTCCGCGTTTTATGCTATGATAAGCATACGCGACATTACGCAGTCTTTCTTCTCACAGATACTATATACACAGAACAGGAGTGCTTACATTACATGGACACGTTATTGCAGCTTATGGAATCGTATGGGTATATCGCCATGTTCATCGCCATGGTACTGGAAAATGCCAATATTCCCATTCCCAGCGAAGTCGTCCTCGGCTTCGCCGGATTTCTCATTTCCCAAAACATCTTCGACTTTTGGACCACCGTCGTCATCGCCTGTCTGGCCGGCGTCGTCGGCTCCATCGTCAGCTACTGGCTTGGCTCGTACGGCGGCCGTCCCTTGCTGCTGAAATACGGGAAATACATCTTCTTCAACGAAAAGAAATTCAATATGGCAGAAACGATGTTCAATAAATACGGCGGAGCGGCCGTCTTAATCTGCCGCTGCCTGCCCGGCGTGCGGACCTTTATCTCCTTTCCGGCCGGCGTGGCCCGCTATCCCTTCGGACGCTTCGTCGTCTTCACCATCATCGGCACGATTCCCTGGACGCTTCTCCTCGTGTGGGCCGGCTCAATTCTGGGAAGCCATTGGAAGGACCTGATTCAGTACAATCACATCTTCCTCGCCGTCATCGTCGCCATCTGCGCAGTCTGCGCCCTCCTCTTCCTCTGGAAACGGCGCCGCGGGAGATTGGCAAAATGAAACATTGGCTTTTTGAAAATCGATACGGCCTGACGGTCGCCTGTATGGCAGCAATTATTTTGCTGCCTTTTTTGGGTATTGCCCCCCTGACGGATCCCAACGAGCCCGTATACGGGCAAACGGCCAAGGAAATGCTGCTGGCCGGGGACTGGCTTTCTCCCCGCATTTACGGCCAGTTCTGGTACGACAAGCCGCCCCTGTTTTATTGGCTGGAAATGCTGTCCTACAGCCTCCTCGGCATTTCCGACTGGTCGTCCCGCCTGCCCAGCGCTGTCGCCGCCGTCACGACGGCCTTATTCGTCTACGTCCAGGGCAAGGACCTGTTCAATCAAACCATCGCCTTCATGGCGACGCTCATCTTGCTGACCAGCGTCGGCTTCATGTACGTCGGCAAAGCCGCCGTCACGGACATGACCCTCATGCTCACCCTGACCGTCGCCATGATCTCCCTGTATCAGGGAAAATATTACCGGGCTTACGCCTTCTGCGGCCTGGCCCTGCTGGCCAAAGGCCCCGTCGGCTACGCCTTTCCGGCGCTCATCATGCTGCTGTATATGGCCGCTACCCGCCAGTGGACCCTTCTCAGGACGATGAAAATCCCCCAGGGCCTCTGCATCGCCTTTCTCGTCGGCCTGCCGTGGTACGTATTTATGTATCAGACCCACGGCGATATATTCTTGCAGACCTTCCTCGGCTATCACAATCTCGTCCGCTTCATCGCGCCGGAGCATCCGGGACAAAACAGTATTTTCTTCTTCATTCCCGTCTTTATCGGCGCGATGGTCCCGTGGATTCCGGCCTTGGCTCCGGCAGTGCGCCGCTTGTTCAAAAAACGCGACCCCTTTAACGACGCGGTGCTGTTCTGCCTGATTTGGGCGGCCTTTATTTTCGTCTTCTTTTCCCTGTCTCATACGCAGTTGGTCACGTATATCGCCCCGGCCTTTCCGCCGGCAGCCTATATCATCGCCTGGTATCTGTACCGCTGCTATCTGGAAAAGCGCCCGCCTCTCGGCGCAATCGCTGCCGCCTATATCCTGGCCGTCGGCCTGTTGCTCTGCAACGCCATTCCGCTGAACAAAGGGGCGGAATTTTTCGCCCAGCCGATTCTCATCGGCTCGGTCCTGCTGAGCACGGCCTTGTTCCTGCCGGCCTTCCTGCTGTATCGGCAGCTATGGAAGCAGGCCTTCGCCTCTGCCATCGTCCTCATGGTCGTCTTTTCCTGGGCGGCCTTCGGCTTCGTCATGCCCCGCATCGCCGAGCACACGACGTCGTACGAAGCGGCCTATATCCTTCACGACGTATACGATGGGCGGTCCGATTTATATATCGAAAAATTTCTCCGTCCGGGCATCGCCTATTACAGCAACCTGCACGGCATGGAATGGCAAAAGGACAACCTGCCCGACTTCGCCGCCCTGCTGACGTCTCCCGATAAAGCCTATATCGTCATGACCAAGACGTCCTTCCTCAAACTCAATCAAACAGTTCCCGAACTGCGGCAATACGGCATGGCGGCAGATCTGCCGTCTCAAGTCATTCTCATCAATCATCCATAGGAGGTATGCAATGAAACACCGCCCTGTATTTTTCCTGCTCGCCGTCCTCTGCTTCCTGTTCCTGCTCCTCGGCAACAGCCAGCTGGCCGTCACGGACCCCGTCGAGTCCAACTACGCCCTGACGGCAAAGGAAATGGTTTTGTCCGGCGACTGGATTTCTCCGCAGATTTACGGTACGTACTGGTTCGATAAGCCTATTTTTATCTATTGGATGCTGTGTATTTCCTACACGCTGTGCGGCTTTACGGATTTCGCCTCCCGCCTGCCCGGCGCCCTCTTCGGTACGGCTTCGGTCGTGCTGGCGGCATGGTACATGCTGCGCCGCACGGGCCGCATGACAGCAGCCCTCGTCGTGGCCGCCATGACCGTAACGTCCCTGGCCGTCTGGGCCATCAGCCATTCCATTATTACTGACCAGATGCTCTTTTTCTTCACGTCGGCCGCCATGTTCTTCGCCTATATCGGCCTGACGGAAGGAAAAAAATGGTACGTCGTCGCCGCCTACGTCATGGCCGGCTTCGCCGTGCTGACCAAGGGCCCCGTCGGCATCGTCCTGCCGGGAACGTTCCTCCTCGTCTTCATCGCCTTGCGCCGCAATACGCAGTATATTAAGCGCCTCTTTCCGCCTGTCGGCATCGTCCTGTTTCTCCTCGTCGTCCTGTCCTGGTACGGCACGATGTACGCCCGCCACGGCGCGGCCTTTATCGACGGCTTCCTGGGATTTAACAACGTCGTGCGGGCTACCGTATCGGAGCACCCGGAAATGAACGTCTGGTATTACTACGTCGTCCTCGTTCCCGTCAGCCTGCTGCCCTGGACTGGTCCCTGCCTGTACGGCCTGTGGAAACGGCGCGGCTGGACTGACGAATACGTCTTCATGACCGTCTGGGCCGTCGGGACCATCCTCTTCTACACGGCCATGGCGACGAAATACCCGACCTATGCCTATATCGCCAACATGCCCCTCCTGTACATCGGCGCCCTGGCCGTCATGGATCTCCATGAAAAGAGCTCGCGCAAAATCTGGACGGTCGTCACCGGCCCGGCACTCTTCTTCTGGCTCCTGTTTTTAGGGGCGGCCCTGTTCGCCAAGCCCGGCGCCGTCGTCCTGGGAGACCTGTTCTGGCTGATCGTCTTCATTCCCTTGGCCACGGCAATCCTCGTCTTCTCCCAATGGCAGAAGGCCCTGCCGGCAATCCCCATCGTCATCACAGCCGGCACCATGGTCATATACGGACTTCTGACCTTCCAGGTATTGACGCCCTTTTACGAATACCGCTCGTCATCGGCTCTCATCGAAGCCTCATCGAAGTTCCCCGGCCAGATATATTTCTTCGAGGAATACCGCACGTCCTTCGTCTATTACACGGACAAGCGCGCCGTCTGGACCGCGCCGGCCAGTTTCGACGAAAACGCCCGCCTGAAACGGGACGCCGTTTGGTCGAAAAAGCATCTCTTCCCGACGGAAGAAGAACGCAGCGTCATGGATAAGCTGCAGCGACGCGAAGCCCTGACCCTCATCGTGCCGCGGAGCCGGTACGACGATTACGTCGCATCGCCCTTCTTCCCCCTGACCCGCCAGCTGGGAAAATTCGGCACGTACACCGTGTTTACTACCTTATAGGAGGCCCCTATGTCTACGATTGAAACCTTTCTCTCTTCACTGCGGCAGTATGAAGGCGACGGCGTGTATAATCCCTGGCGCGATTACGACGAGCGCTGCGACTGCGGCCCCGACGCGCCTCTCATCCGCAGCCGCCAACTGACGGACTACCTGCGCCGCCGTATCGGCCGCGCCAAATACCTCTTCGTCGCCGAAGCTGCCGGCTATCAGGGCTGCCGCTTTACAGGCGTAGCTATTACGTGCGAGCGCATGCTTCTGAACGCGCACAAGCAGGTGACCAGCGCTATGGTTCTGGGCTACGACGGCCAGCGGACAAGCCGCCCCGACTGCCCCTTTATGACCAGCAACCCCCAGCGGCGGCAGGGCATGAACGAACCGACGGATACGTACGTATGGGGAGCTATTCTGGACAACGGCCTTTCGCCGGACGACGTCATCCTCTGGAATATATTCCCCTTTCATCCCCACAAGGACTCGCCCTTCAGCAACCGCACGCCGACAGATGCCGAGCTGGCCGCCGGCCTTACGTATACGCAGGAGCTCTTAGCCCTGTGCCGCCCCGATATCCTCATCGGAGCCATCGGCCGCAAATCGGCCCTCATGCTGGAAGAAAAAGGCCTGGCCGCCGCTGTCATGCGCCATCCGGCCAACGGCGGAGCCGGCTTATTCCGGCAGCAATTTGCCCAATGGATTTCTGAAAACGCCCGCCCGTAATTCGCGGCCGGGTGTTTTTTCATGCCCAAACAAAAGTCTTTATTTCTTTATTACAGTAAATCATCGTTACTTTACAAAAATATATTAGGTATTTTTATATATTTTCCGTAAATTATTCAAAAAGCCATTGCATTTTTATTATGAATTGTTTATAATTGAATGCAAACCTATAAGCGGGGCTGGAATATCACGCGCGTGCGGTTTTTCAGGCCTGTTTTTTTATAGAGAAGGGGGAACTATATATGTATAAAAAACTGCGCGACCTGCCGGAGCCGCAAGGCTTGTACGACCCGTCGTTTGAACACGACGCCTGCGGCATCGGTATCGTCGCAAATATACGAGGAAAAAAATCGTACGACATCATCGACGACGCCCTCACGATCTTGGAAAACCTGAAACACCGCGGCGCAGAAGGAGCCGACGCCCAAAGCGGCGACGGCGCGGGGATACTCATTCAAATTCCCCACGAATTCTTCTGCCGCGAATGCGAAACCCTGGGATTCTCCCTGCCTGCCGAAGGCGAATACGGCGTCGGCATGATATTCGCCCACCGCTATGAAGAATTCCGCAAGAAACAAATGGAGGCCTTTTCAGACATCGTCCGGGCCGAAGGCCTGTCTATTTTGGGATGGCGCGACGTTCCCGTCGACGAAAGCCTGATTGGCAATATCGCCAAGACGACTCGTCCCCATTTCCTGCAAGTCTTCATCCAAAAGAGCCCGTCCATGACCAACCAGATGGACTTTGAACGCAAGCTGTATATCATCCGCAAGCTGGCCGAAAAGGCCATCGTCCCCATCAGTCAGGAAAAGGGGACCGATTTCTACATCGCCAGCCTGTCGTCGCGGACGATCGTGTACAAGGGCATGCTGACGTCGGTCCAGCTCCGCCATTTCTACCTCGATTTGTCCGACCTGGACGTCACGACATCTATGGCCCTCGTCCACTCGCGGTTCAGCACCAATACCTTCCCCAGCTGGGCCAGGGCCCATCCGAACCGCTACATCGTCCACAACGGTGAAATCAATACGATCCAGGGCAATATCAACTGGCTCAACGCCCGCGAAAGCAAGTCGAAATCGGAATTCTTCCCCGACATGGAAAAGGTATTCCCCGTCGTCGACGCCACGGGCAGCGACTCGTCCATGTTCGACAACTGTCTGGAATACTTGTACATGACGGGCCATTCCCTGCCCCACGCCATGATGATGATGATTCCCGAGCCTTGGGAACGGGACCCGCTCATGAGCGAAGAAAAGCGGGACTTCTACCGCTATCACAACTTCATGCTCGAGCCCTGGGACGGCCCGGCGGCTATCGGCTTCTGCGACGGCACGGTCATCGGCGGCATGCTGGACCGCAACGGCCTGCGCCCGGCCCGCTACTACGTCACGCGGGACGACCGGGTCATCGCCAGCTCCGAAGTCGGCGTCGTCAACATCCCGGCCGACGAAATCCTCTACAAGGGCCGGCTGGAACCGGGCAAGATGCTCCTCGTCGACACGAAGGAACAGCGCATCATCGACGACGACGAAATCAAACGGCAAATCGCTACGGAACACCCTTACCACCAGTGGTACGAAGAGCACATCGTCCATCTGGACGACCTGATGAACAACCAGCTCATCACGGACAACGACACCCTGATTCCTTACGACCTGAAGGAGCAGGAAAAAGTCTTCGGCTATACCCAGGAAGACATGGACAAGGTCATCCTGCCCATGGCCCGCGACGGAAAGCAGCCCATTGATTCCATGGGCGTCGACGTGCCCCTGGCCGTCCTCAACGACAAACCACAGCTCTTGTACGATTACTTCAAGGAAAACTTCGCCCAGGTCACCAACCCGGCTATCGACGGCGTCCGCGAAAACATCGTCATGGCGACGGCCGTCATGGCTGGCAACGTAGCCAACATCATGGACCCCAACGAAGAGGCCACGGCGGCATTGTACTTAAAAACGCCGCTCATTACGAATGAAGAAATGGCCGTCGTCAAGTCCCTCATGTCGAAGAAGCTGCGGGCCGCTACGCTGTCCATGCTCTATCCGGTCAACAGCGGCGCCGAAGGCATGGAAACGGCCATCGAATCCCTGTGCATCGACGCCTTGAAAGCCATCAAAAACGGGGCCAATATCCTCGTCCTGTCCGACCGGGGCGTCAACTCCCGCATGGCCGCCATTCCGGCCCTCCTGGCCTCGGCAGCGCTGCACCACTACCTTATCGACAAGACAGTCCGCTCCGACGTCGGCCTCATCCTCGAATCGGGCGAACCGCGGGAAATCCACCACTTCTGCACCCTCATCGGCTACGGCATCACGGCCATCAACCCCTACATCGCCCTCGAATCCATTAAGGAACTGATTCTCAAGGGCAAGCTGGGCAAGATGACCTACGAAAAGGCCCGCGACAACTATATGGACGCCGCCGTCAAGGGCATCCTGGCCGTCATGTCCAAGATGGGCATTTCTACGGTCCACAGCTACCACGGCGCGCAGATTTTCGAAGCCGTCGGCATCAAGCAGGACCTAATCAACAAGTATTTCTGCAACACGCCGTCGCGCATCGAAGGCATCGGCATTACGGAAATCGCCAGGGAAAACGCCCTGCGCCACGAAACGGCCTACGGCTCCGACGACGCGCTGGAGCGGGGCGATTTCTACCAGTACCACAAGGGCGGCCAGCCCCATATTATCGACCCCGAAGCGGTCCGCCTGCTGCAGAAGGCCTGCAAGGAAAAGAATTACGATATCTATAAGGAATATGCCGAACGGGTCAATACGTCTTCCATCTTCCGCCTCCGCGACCTGCTGGAATTCGAATATCCCGCCGGCTGCAGCATTCCTATCGAAGAAGTCGAATCGGTCGACTCCATCGTCAAGCGGTTCCGCACCGGCGCCATGAGCTACGGCGCCCTCAGCAAGGAAGCCCACGAATGCATCGCCACGGCCATGAACCGCCTCGGCGGCATGAGCAACACCGGCGAAGGCGGCGAAGACGCAGCCCGGTTCAGCACAGAAACGAACGACAAAATCAAGCAGGTCGCCTCGGCCCGCTTCGGCGTGACGAGCAACTACCTCATCCACGCCGACGAGCTGCAGATCAAATGCTCCCAAGGCGCAAAGCCGGGCGAAGGCGGCCACCTGCCGGGCAGCAAGGTCTACCCGGATATCGCCAAGACACGCCACGCCACAACGGGCGTCGCCCTCATTTCGCCGCCGCCTCACCACGACGTCTACTCCATCGAGGACCTGGCCGAGCTCATCTTCGACCTTAAAAACGTCAATCCCAAAGCCCGCGTCGGCGTCAAGCTCACGTCGGGAGCCGGCATCGGCACCATCTCGGCCGGTGTCGTCAAGGCCAAGGCCGACAACATCGTCGTCAGCGGCTACGACGGCGGCACGGGCGCATCGCCGCGGACCAGCCTGCGCCACGCCGGCCTGCCCTGGGAAATCGGCTTGGCCGAAGTGCAGCAGACCTTGCTTCTCAACAAGCTGCGCGACCGCGTAAAGGTCGAAGTCGACGGCAAGATGCTCACCGGCCGGGACGTCGCCATCGCCGCCCTGTTCGGTGCGGAAATCTTCGGCTTCGGCACGGCTCCGCTTCTGACCATCGGCTGCCACATGCTCCGCGTGTGCCACCTCAACACCTGCCCCTACGGCGTCTGCACGCAGGATGAAAAGCTGCGCAAGCGCTTCAAGGGCAAGCCGGAATACATCGTCAACTTCATGCGGTTCGTCGCCCAGGACCTGCGGGAAATCATGGCCCGCCTCGGCTTCCACACCATCGACGAAATGGTCGGCCGCTACGACTGCCTGAAGCAAAAGCAGCACGTCCTCAACTGGAAGGCTGCGACGGTCAACCTGAAAAACCTCCTCTTCCGTCCCTATACAGACGCCTCCGTAGGCCATCACTGCACCATGGACCAGGACCACGGCATCAACGCTACCCTGGATATGTCCAAGCTCATCCGCATGTGCCGGCCGGCGCTGGAACAGAAAAAACATATCTGCGCCCGCCTGCGCATCCAAAACACGGACCGCGTCACCGGCGCCCTCCTGGGCAGCGAAATCACGCGGCGCTACGGCGAAAAGGGGCTGCCGGAAGATACGATCAGCCTGTCCTTCGTCGGCTCTGCCGGCCAAAGCTTCGGCGCCTTCATCCCCAAGGGCCTGACCTTGTCCCTTGAAGGCGACGCCAACGACTACGTCGGCAAAGGCCTGTCCGGCGGCAAGATCATCGTATCGCCGCCGCGGGGCTCCGTCTTCCCGGCAGAAGACAATATCATCATCGGCAACGTCGCCTTCTACGGCGCGACGAGCGGTGAAGCCTACATCAACGGCACGGCAGGCGAACGGTTCTGCGTCCGCAACAGTGGCGCGACAGCCGTCGTCGAAGGCGTCGGCAACCACGGCTGCGAATACATGACTGGCGGCCGGGTCCTCATCCTCGGCAGCACGGGACGCAACTTCGCCGCCGGCATGTCTGGAGGCATTGCCTATGTCTACGACTTAGAGCCGGGCAAGTGCAACCCCGACCTGGTTAAGCTGGAAGACCTGACCGACCCGGACGAACAGCAGTTTGTCAAATCGCTGCTGGAAAAACACGTCGCCTATACGGACAGCAACCTCGGGCACATGCTGCTGGAAAACTGGGAAGACACCGTATCGAGAATTACCAAGGTCATCCCCGAAGCATACGAAGAAATGGTCTCCCTCATCGCCCAGGCCCAGGCCGAAGGCCACAGCGAAGAAGAAGCCCATATGATCGCCTTCGAACAGAAACACGGCAAGAAAAAGTAAATATGCATATTGCAGCGACAGCCGCCCGATAAGGGCGGCTGTTTTTCGTCTGCCATCTGCAGCGCTTTGACAATTTTGCATTTACCTTTAGTCAATGCGTCGTAGCGTTTTTGGTTATTCCGCAGCAGAGACGGGCACTTTACAATATAGATATACATAGTTTTTCAATCGTCATACCAAAAGGAGCACTAGACATGAACACAGTAACCCTCAACAACGGCATCGCCATACCGGTACTCGGCCTCGGCGTATATCAGATAGACGACGCGTCCCTCTGCGAGCAAATCGTACGGGACGCCCTGCGCGCCGGCTACCGCCTCATCGATACGGCCGCCGCCTACGGAAACGAAGAAGCCGTCGGCCGCGCCGTCAAGCGAAGCGGCGTTCCCCGCGAAGACATCTTCATTACGACGAAGGTCTGGGTACAGGACTTCGGCTATGAAAAGACGAAGCGTGCCGTCGCTGCCTCCCTCGAAAAGCTGGACATGGCCTACGTCGACTTAGTGCTGCTCCACCAGCAGCTGTCCGACTACTACGGCTCATGGCGGGCGTTGCAGGAATTGTGCCGCCAGGGAAGCGTCCGGGCCATCGGCGTCTCCAACTTTTATCCCGACCGGCTGGCCGACCTCTGCGAAAACGCCGATATCCTCCCGGCCGTCAATCAGATCGAATGCCATCCCTTTTACCAGCGCGCCTACGACCTGGACGTCATGAACAAGCTGCGCGTCGCACCCATGGCCTGGGGCCCCTTCGCCGAAGGCGGCCACGACATTTGGAACAACCCCGTCCTGAAAGAAATCGCCGCAAAGCACGGCAAAACCGTCGCCCAAGTCGCCCTGCGCTTTACCCTCCAGCGCGGCGTCATCGTCATCCCCAAGACGGTTCACAAGGACCGGCTTATCGAAAACATGGCTGTCTGGGACTTCGAGCTCGACGGCGAAGACATATCCCAAATCGCCGCCTTGGACACGGGCCGCACGGAAATCATCGACCACTTGACCGTCGATATGGTTCAATTCTTAAACCGTCATAAAATTCACGAGTAAACAGAAAGGATACATCATGAAAACGATTTTACTAGTCAACGCCAGCCCCAGAGCACAGGGCAACTCAGAAGTCATTACCCAAATCTTAGCGGAAGACCTGAAAGACCAGCGCGTCGTCGTCTTTACCATGCGGGAAAAAGACTGCCGGTACTGCAAAGCCTGCGGCGCCTGCCAGGGGACAGAAGGCCAGAGCTGCGTGCAGGACGACGACATTACGAAATTGCTGCCGGTCATCGAGGCCTGCGACGCCATTGTCGTTGCCACGCCCATTTACAACCAGCAAGTATCGTCGCTGGCCAAGCTGTTTATCGAGCGGTTCTACCCCTGGTTTGATTTCAGTAAAAAGGGCATGTCCAATACGGCGAAATACGGTAAAAAAGCGGCCCTCGTCTGCTCCTTCTGGGACAGCCCCAAAGAGGAGGTAAAAAAATATGCCGATTGGACAGTGAGCGGCTTTTGCCAAATGGGAGCCGAACAATTTCAAACCCTCATCTTCAACCATATCCCCAATGCCGGCGACGTCGCAAACCGGCCCGATTACTTAGAACAAGTGCATCAGCTCGCCTGCTGGCTGAACGAATAACCTGTATACCAAGGAGGATACTCAGATGGAATACATAACCTTACGTGATGGAAATACTATCCCCGCCGTCGGCTTCGGCGTATTTCTCATTCCCAACGACGGCAGCACCTACGACGCCGTGACGAAGGCCCTGCATCTCGGCTACCGCCACATCGACACGGCGGCGGCCTATTTCAATGAAGACGAAGTCGGCAAAGCCGTCCGTGACAGCGGCATCCCTCGTGACGAACTCTTCATCACCAGCAAGCTCTGGCTTCAGGACTACGGCTATGACGCCGCCTGCAAGGGCATCGATGCGTCCCTGAAAAAGCTGGGCCTCGACTACGTGGACTTGTATCTGATTCATCAGCCCTACGGCGACGTGCCCGGCGCATGGAAAGCCATGGAAGACGCCCAAAAAGCCGGAAAGATCAAATCCATCGGCGTCAGCAACATGACGCCCAACATTTGGAACCATTTCGTCCCCCAGTTCGACACGATGCCGGCAGTTAATCAAGTCGAATGCCATCCCTTCTTCCAGCAGAAACAGCTGCGGGAAGTATTAGATACCTGCGGCACAGCACTGGAAGCCTATTTCCCCTTAGGCCACGGCGATGAAGCCCTTCTCACCCATCCCCTCGTCACGGCCCTGGCCCATAAATACAATAAGACAGCCGGCCAGATTATCCTGCGCTTCAAAGTACAGGAAGGCTTCGTCGTCCTGCCGAAGTCGACCAATCCTCAGCACATGGCCGACAATATCGCCATCTTCGATTTTTCCCTGACCGACGAGGACATGGTGCGGATGGGCAGCCTCGATACGGGAAAGGGCAGCCACGACCCGGAAACGCCGGGCATGGGCGACATGCTGCTGAATGCGTATAAGGTACATGAGTGAAGTCAACGCAATATGCGTTCAATCCTAAGAACTATTTACCAGCATAGTCTTACAAGTAACCCATACTTCTCCATACAGCACACAGGGCCGGCCCCGCAAGGACCGACCCTGTGTGTCATATATCATATTTTATTCTGCCGAGCCGGCAACGTGCCGCCGAATGATGTCGATAAATCCCCGTACTGCCTCAGACGGTTTCCGGGCATATAAAATCCCGTAGGAAACGCCGTAATCCAAATCGACGAGGGGCAGCGTAATCAGCGAGGGATGCACGCCTGCCCAGGCGTCCAGCGTCAAGAGGGGCAAGCCCTGCTGCCCGCAGAGATTGAACGTATCGACATCGTAATAATAGCTTGCCTCTTCGATGATAATCTGGGGATGCTCCCACTTCAGCAGGCGATGAAACTCGTCTATCCGCTCTGTATCGCCGCTCTTTACCATGACGACGCGCTCGCCGTGAAGGTCGTCCAGCGTCAGGGTCTTCCGCGACGCCAGGCGATGGCCTTCGGGAAGGGCGATGCAGAACCGATACGTCCCCAGAGGCAGGTAATTGGCCCTGGCCTGCATGCTGCGGGAATTGAAGGAGCCCACTAAGACGTCGATGCGGTCGCCCAAGGAAGTGATGACCGACAGAATCTGTTCCTTCGTATCTTCATAGGGGACGATGCGGAACGTATAGTTCCCATAGGTCTCGCGCAGCGGAGCCCACAGATCCGTCAGCACCTTGCTTGGGTTGAGCAGGGAAGAGCCGACGCGTATCGTCACGCCGTCCCGGCCGCCGGCCTGCTTCGCCCGGGTCACGGCGTCGGCGGCATAGGCCTGCAGCCTTAGGCCGTCTTCATACAGGGAGCGGCCTGCCGCCGTCAGCAAAACGCCCTGATTGTTCCGCATCAGCAGCGTAAGGCCCAATCGCCGCTCCAGGGCGTTCATCTGCTTCATGACCGACGCCGGCGTGACGAAAAGGCGCTGGGCCGCCTTGGCAAAGCTGCCGCTGTCTGCGACTTGTAAAAAGACTTGCAGCTGTTGACTCAGCACGATGTCATCCTCCCCTTCTGTGTAGTACACGAATTGTAGCACGCCCCTTAGCAGAGGTCAAGAAATTTGTATCGTTTATTCCCGTTTCCGTCAAGGTATGCTATACTGATTAAACATACACGTGAAAGGAAGTTTGTTACAGTATGGCTCTATCGTCTCTTTATAAAGGCATTCTATACTGCGTCCTCGGCGCCGTCACCTGGGGCGTCAACGGTACGGTCAGCCAATATCTCTTCACCCACTACGTCGTCGACTCGGCCTGGATTACGGCGCTGCGCATGATTGCCGCCGGCGTCGTCCTCCTAGTCCTGTTTTTCCCGAAGCAGCGGAACGCCTTTTACGGCATGTTTCACGACCCGGCCAGTCTCCGCAATCTTCTCCTCCTGTCGATTTTCGGACTCCTGCTCTGCCAGTATTCCTATTTGACGGCCATCAAATATTCCAATTCGGCGACGGCGACGGTACTTCAGACCCTCAACGTCGTCCTCATGTCCTTTTTCCTGGCCGTCCGCTTCCGCCGCAGGCCGTCGGCCCGCGAGCTCGTCTCCGTCGCCCTGGCCGTTCTGGGCGTATTCCTCGTCGCGACGAACGGCAACCCGTCGACGATGGTCCTGTCTCCCCAAGGGCTGACGTGGGGCCTCATCGGAGCCGTCGGCTGCGTCGCTTACCTCACCCTGTCCCAGGGCCTGGCCATCCAGTGGGGCGCC
>ERZ791821.165-NODE-165-length-66621-cov-155.447676_pt1 | contig 66621 bp, 44 predicted proteins | sample MGYA00510300_ERZ791821 | MGnify/ENA primary metagenome ERZ791821 (study PRJEB30046, sample SAMN00792034) | human gut metagenome | study: EMG produced TPA metagenomics assembly of the A metagenome-wide association study of gut microbiota in type 2... | reverse complement strand
TAGTGGCGGCGCAGAGGAGCGCCGGGATGGCGCAGCGGTACGTAAGGGAAGTGACTGGGCAGGACAATGCCCTACGCCTCCACGCTAGCTTAGGTTTTTGCCGGCTGGTCGATGGTGACGAATTCGTGGCTTTGGGTTTTCAGGTCGTCGATGATGGCGGGCAGCGCGTTCACGTGTACCAGCCGAAACCGATCTAAACCGGCTCAAACCAGCCCGTTCAAATCCGCCTCGTCACATCACCTTGGTGGACTCCAGATTGCGGCTCACCCAGTTGTTCAACCGGATCACCGGCTTGCGCAACACCAATCCCAGCAGCAGCGAAGGAATCAGGAACAAGGCGAGATACACCATGTCAAGCAGGTACTCATTGCCGTATGATCCGGCCATCGCGGCGTGCATGGCATCGATGGCGTGCGGGAATGGTAGGAACGGGTAGAGCATTTGGAAGAACTTCGGCAGCGTCTCGATAGGGAACGTACCGCCCGAACCGGCGACCTGCATCACCAGCAGCACCACGGCCACGGCCTTGCCGATATCGCCGAACGACACGGTCAGCGTATACACGATATTCGAGAACACGAGCGCGGCAAGCCACCCCACGGCAAGGAACTGCAGCGCATGATTCGCCTGCACGCCAAGGAAATACGTGTCACCCAGGCAAACCAGTGTGCCCTGCAGCAACGCGAGCAGTGCGAAGATCGCGTACCGTCCGAAATACTCGTGGTCGAGGCGCAGTCCCCAACGTGAGGCGTTCCCCGGGCCGGACGGGCCGGCGATGCGCGGCAGCGTGTCGCCCAAGCCCAGCACATGCGCCTTCTCGCGGTCCGAAATCGTCACTTTCAGCATGGCGCACAGGATGATCGCACCCACCCAGATTGACAGGATCGTATAGAACGGCGCCATGGCCGAACCGTAGTTCGCGATCGGGTACACCGAGACGCGATGCAGTGCGACGGGCGCGGAAATCAGCGTGGACAGTGTGGACGCGTTGGCGGTGGCCAGTGCACGTAGTTCGTCCGATTCGCCCGAATCGGCGTCGTTGTCACCGTCGCCACCATCGCTGTTGCCGTCACCGGCGTTTCCGCCCGTCTCCAGCTTCGTGATCAGCTCCTTCACCGTCGCTGCCGACGAGTCGAGTTTCTTCGCGATCGCGCCGAGCGTGGAACGGATGGACGTCACATTCGTCCCCACATCGCCCGTCACATCGTCCAGACCGTCGGCGGTGCCGCTCAGCTGGGTGATCATGCTGTCGGTTTGGGAGATCAGCGTGCTGACTGTGGAGGCGAGCGCGTCGATTTTCGGCTTGACGTTCGTGGCGTAATCGTCGCGCACATTGCTGATCGACTGCTTCGCGGAGGTGATGCGGTTCAGGATCTCCTTGCGGGAGCTTTCCGCGGCTGCGGTATCCTGCGTGACCTGCGTGGAAGCGTCTTTCAGCTGCTGCGCGAGCTTCTGCGAATCGCCTTTGGCGGCTTCCAGCAGCGTGATCTCCCGGTCGATGGCTTCCAGCAGCGCCTGTTTCGCGGAATCACTGTCCGGTAGTTGTTCCACCGATTCGCGCATGTGGTTGAGGCTTGTGATGTACGTGTCGTACAGCGATTCGCCGCTGGAGACTTGTTCGCTCAACGTTGCCAACTGGCTGGCTGCGGTGTCTGAGCCCTTGCCGATCGCGTCGAACGCCTTGTTCACCTTGGCAGCTACTTGGTCGAACGCGCCTGACACCTGGTCGAGCGCGGTGTTCACTGAGGAGGTGACGTTCGCACCTGCCGAAGTGAACGACGTGGCACCTGATTTGCCTTGCTTCAACGCGTTCCGGGCCTGTTTGCCCGCCTTGGTCGCCGAGGCGAGCAGTTTGCCCGTGGAATCCACGATGTCGTTCGCCGAGCCGAGCAGCTGCGAATACGACGTTACCTGCTGCGATGCGCCGCTCAACGTATCCGCCATGGTGGTGAGATTGCCGTTGAGGTTGCGCATGTATTCGGCCATTTGCGGGCTTTGCGAATAGTGTAGGATGCTTGAGGCCAGGTCGAGTCCGACTTGCGCGATCGTTTTGGCGAAGGTTTTGTCGATTGTGTTGACCACGGTTGTCGCACCCTGATCGGTGATATGCGGGGCGATCGGGTTGATTTTCTCGTTCAGATAGTACTTGAGCTGCGCGTGTTTGATGTCGGGGGAGAACAGCGTCATCATGTCGGCGCTGAAACCTTTCGGAATTACGATCGCCGCATAGTATTCGCCGGATTTCACCCCGTCGATTGCCTTGTCGCTTTTCACGAATTGCCAGTCCAGCTGGTCGTTGGCGTGCAGTGTGCTGATGATGGTTTCGCCCACGTTGACGCGCACCGGTATGAGATCCGACTTGTAACCCTTGTCGTTATTGGCCACGGCGACCTTCAATGCCTTGGTGTTGCCGTAGGGGTTCCAGCTGGCCGCGATGTTGAACCAGGCGTACAGCGCCGGTACCACCACCAGGCCCATCGAGACGATCACGGCGATCACGTTGCGGGTGGCGTGGCACATGTCCCGCTTGAAGATGCCCCAGATCATTTTCACTGTTCGTTCCCCTCCTCACGCAGACTCCTGCCAGCATTTCCGTCCGTGTTTCCAGCCGCATGTTCAGGCGCATGTCCGGCCGAACCACCATGCGCAGCCTCATACAGCCTCGTGCGTACGGCATGCATCGGCTTGTAATGCATGCCCGGCCGGAACAGCAGGTTCTCGTGCAGGATCGCGCTGCGGAACTCTTCCGCACTCATCGCTTCCTCGCCCAGATAATTCGCATACCGTTCGCGCAGATACTCCACCACGATGAGATACGTGTCGATGGCGATGATCGAAATGATCCAACCGAGCAGCATGGCGAGCTTCATGCGCGTGATGAATAGCAACAGCAGGAACACGAACGGCAGTACCGCCAGCGCGAGGAATCCCCAGCGCACCAGGCGCGGGTACAGGCGGAAGAAATGAATCGCCCGTCTGCTGGCGAGTTCGGGGAACTCCTCGGCGATCTGCTGCGCGGTCTCGGTGAGCCGCAACGGTTCCACCGTGCCTTCGTTATGTTCGGTGATCATCAGATCAGTGTCCGCCAGACGGTTGTCGAACAGGCGGTTGAGGTTCAACGCCAGCTTGCGGACCACCAAGCCGATGAACAGCGCCACAGGCAGATACCAGAACAGCGAGAGCATGTCGATCCAATAATGGTTGGCATACATGCCGCCGATCGGCCCGCGCATCGCGTTGATGCCGTAGGTGAACGGTAGGAACGGTTTCAGACGGCGGAAGAATTCCGGCATCATCTCGATGGGGTAGAGGCCTGCCGCGCCCGGAATCTGGATGATCACCAGAATCACGGCGACGGCCTTGCCGATATGCCGGAACGCCACGGCGAGCGCGTAAATGATGTTCACGTAGACGAACGAGGCGAAAATGCCGGCGAGGATGAACAGGAACGGATGCTCGCATTGGATGCCCAGCGCGAGATCGCCGATCGTGGCGATGATCGCCTGCAGGAATCCGACCGTGACGAACAGCAGCCAACGGCCCATATAGCCTTGGCGTGGCGTGTACATGCGGATCTTCTCATCGCGGTCCACTTCAAGCTTGTAGATCGCGACGAGCACGAATCCGCCGACCCACAGCGCAAGATTCGTGTAGAACGGCGTGACCGCGGAACCATAGTTTTTGACCGGGTAGAGGACCTGTTCGTCCAAATGCACCGGCTCGCCCACGAACGAGCCGACCTCGCTCGCGTCAAGTCCGAGCGCTTGGGAAAGCTGCTGGAACATCGCCGAACTGCTCAACGCGGCCACATCGGTGCGCGTGGTGTTGAGCTGTTTGGCGAGATTGGCGAGCTGTGTCTGCGTGCCAGCAATGGTGGTGTTCGTTTGGGTCACGGTGCGCGACAACTGGTTGAGCAGCCCGTTGCCCTGTTCCAGCGTGCTTTGCAGCGTGGTAAGCGTGCCGGACAGCGACCCATTGGCCAGGCTGAGTGTATCGAGCCCGGTGTTGAGATTCGGCATGACCGTGCCGGTGATGGTCGTGTGTGCGCTCGCCATCGACGCCGTGCCGTTCTTCGCCAGCGTGGTGACATCGTCGTTGAACCCGTTCGCGGTGTTCTTCCCCGCGTTGATCGCAGCCGTGGTGTCCTGATCGAAGGCGTCGATGCGCTGCTGCTGGAACGTCAGCTGTTTGCGGGCTTCGGCGAGCTGCGCGGAAAGATCCTTATACGTTTGGCTGTTCGGATCCAGCTGGCTGGCCTGCAACGCCTTCTCCACGCCGTCGAGCACATTGCCGGTGGTGGTGTTGACGTGATGCATGGTGCTGGACACTTGGTCGAGCGCGTCCTGCGTGGTGTTCAGTCCGCTGAGCACGGTGCCGGTGGCATTGCTCACGTTGACCTGCAGACCGGACAGTTGCGTGCTGCCGTTGTCGAGCGCTCCGACCAGCGTGTTCGAGAATCGTTCGGTTTGTGTGCGCGTCTCGCTCAGCAAGTCGGACGCCTTGCCGACGGTGTCAAGCGAGTTGGTGATTCCCGAGGCGAGCGCGATGTTGGACTGTTTGGCCGAATCGATGGTGGTGAGGGCCTTGTCGAGCGTGGAACGCGTGCCGCGCAGCTGCTGTTGGACGGTTTCGAGCTGGTTGATGGTGTCGGTCAGATCGTTGATGACGTCGCTTTGCGCGCTTTTCATGCTGCCGGTGGTTTCTCCCGCTGCCTCCTTCACTTCCTTCGCCACGGCGTCGGCCACGCTGGAAACGAAAGTGGTGTTGATCTGCTCGTCGATCGTGGTCGCACCCGTATCGGTGATTTTCGGCGCGATCGCGTTCAGCTTTTCGTTGATGTAGTACGTGATCGACGGTCGGTCGCCTTTACCAGTGACGGTGCCGATGAGTCTGGAGCTGAAGTCTTCCGGCAGTACGATCGCCGCATAGTATTTGCCGGATTCCACGCCTTCGATGGCTTGCTGCTCGGGAACGAAACGCCAGCCGAGCTGATGGTTCTTCTTAAGCTGGTTGACGGTTTGCTGGCCAGCGTCGAGATGACCGACCAGCGTGGAGGTTGTGCCCTTGTCCTCGTTCGCCACAGCGACCTGGATGTTGCCCGTGTTCGCGTACGGGTCCCAGTTGGCGAGGATGTTGCACCATGCGTACAGTGATGGGATGATGGCCACACCCAGCGTGACGACGAGCGCCACTGGGTTCTTCAGAATGCGTTTCACGTCTCGAAGGAAGATGGCGAAAACCTGGTACATCAAGCCTCCTCGCGGGTATTGGTCGCAACATCTACGTGCGGCGGCATGCCCGTGCGGGAATACCCGGTTGGGCTCTTCGTCGCGCGATCCGGTGGATATTCTATGACTTCCGATGGAACGATCGCAATGGTTTCGCCCTGTTTAATGGTCGGTCCCGCAAATGTCGGGATATGAGACGAAAACGCTCGGCATATGGCCCTAGTGGGGCGGGCGGCCTGGATATGGAGCGGACGGTCGGGAAAACGGAAAGGAAAGATGGCGAATGTTGTCACATGATAAGTGGGATAGGGTCGGGCGATAATGGAGGCATGACTATTGCAACGCCGGAACGTTATGCGCAAATGCTGGACGCCGCACGCCGCGGCGGTTACGCCTATCCCGCGATCAATGTGACCAGCACACAGACCCTGAACGCCGCACTCCAGGGTTTCGCCGAGGCGGAATCCGATGGCATCATCCAGGTCTCCGTAGGCGGCGCCGCCTACTTCTCCGGGCAACGCGTCAACGACCGCGTCACCGGCTCGCTTGCCTTCGCAGCCTTCGCGCACGAAGTCGCGGCGAAATACCCCAACATCACCATCGCCCTGCACACCGACCACTGCGCCAAACAGTATCTGGACGAATGGGTGCGCCCCCTGCTCGACCATGAAGCCGAACAGGTGAAGCACGGTCAGGAACCGACCTTCCAGTCACACATGTGGGACGGTTCCACAGTGCCGCTGGGTGAAAACCTCGACATCGCAGAAGAACTGCTCGACAAATCCCAAGCCGCGCACACCGTGCTGGAAATCGAAATCGGCGCGGTCGGCGGCGAAGAAGACGGGCACAGCGCCGAAATCAACGACAAACTGTATTCCACGCCCGCGCAAGGCATCGCCGTCGCGCAACGACTCGGCCTTGGCGAGCGCGGACGCTACATGGCCGCCTTCACCTTCGGCAACGTGCACGGCGCATACAAACCGGGCGTGGTGAAACTGCGCCCCGAACTGCTCGACGAAATCCAGACCACGGTCGCGCTCGCGATTAAGGCCGGCGAAATGCCCGACCCCGCGCACTCGCTGGATGTCGCTCCCGGTAAGCCGTTCGCCCTGGTGTTCCACGGTGGTTCCGGCTCCGCGCCGGAGGAGATCGCGCAGGCCGTGAGCTACGGCGTGGTGAAGATGAACATCGACACCGATACGCAGTACGCATTCAGCCGTGCGGTGGCCGGTCACATGTTCTCCAACTATGATTCGGTGCTCAAAATCGATGGCGAGGTGGGCAACAAGAAGATGTACGACCCGCGTTCGTGGGGGCGCGAAGCGGAAAGCGCCATGGCCGCACGCGTGGTGGAGGCTTGCAGGCAGCTTGGCAGCGCGGGCAAGGCGTTGAAGTAGTGTGATGCCGCACGCGCCGCGTAATGCATGCGGCGTGTGGCGGCACGGTGGGTGTGTCGCGTTGTATGAGACGAAAACGATGGAACTGACTAGTTTCAACGGCCGATCGGTGCATATCCGGCAGATATCCGGTAGAGGGCGCAGGATAGTCTTTGTAAGGCCTTGGTAAGGCTTTGAGGCGAAATCGCATACGCGCGGAGGTGCAACAACATGCCTGGAATTGTTTTGATCGGTGCCCAGTGGGGAGACGAAGGCAAGGGTAAGGCGACCGACCTGATCGGCACGAAGGTCGACTATGTTGCCCGCTTCAACGGCGGCAACAATGCGGGCCATACCGTGGTGGTCGGCGACGAATCGTATGCGCTGCACCTGCTGCCCTCCGGCATCATCAGCCCGACCGCGACTCCGGTTATCGGCAACGGTGTTGTTGTTGATCCTGAAGTGCTTTTCGAAGAGATCGACGGCTTGGAAAGCCGCGGTGTGGACTGCTCCCGACTGCTGGTGAGTGAGGGTGCGCACATTATTGCGCCGTATCATCGTGTGCTTGATAAGGTGACGGAACGTTTCCTGGGTAAGCACAAGATCGGTACCACCGGTCGCGGCATTGGACCTGCGTATGCCGACAAGATTAATCGCGTGGGCATCCGCGTGCACGACCTGTTCAATGCTGAGCATTTGCACGACAAGGTTGAGGCAAGCCTGCATCAGAAGAACCAGATGCTGGTGAAGCTGTACAATCGTCGTCCGATTGATGTGAACGAAACCACGGATGAGCTGCTTCGTCTTGGCGAGCGCCTGAAGCCGTATGTTGCCAATACTTCGCTGGTGTTGAACAAGGCGCTTGATGAGGGTAAGACCGTGCTGTTCGAGGGTGGTCAGGCGACCATGCTTGATGTGGATCACGGCACATATCCGTTTGTCACGTCCTCCAACCCGACTGCCGGCGGCGCATGCACCGGTACCGGTGTCGGCCCGACCAAGATCACCCGCGTGATCGGCGTTTCCAAAGCGTACGTGACCCGCGTGGGCGAAGGACCGTTCCCGACCGAGCTGTTCGGCGAGGAGGGCGAATGGCTGCGAGCCCAGGGCCACGAGTACGGCGTGACCACCGGCCGTCCGCGTCGTTGTGGCTGGTTCGATGCGGTCGTCAATCGTTATGCGGCTCAGGTCAACGGCCTGACCGACATCGTGCTCACCAAGCTCGACGTGCTTACCGGCCTGAAGGAAATCCCATTGTGCGTGGCCTATGATGTCAACGGCGAACGCCGCGACGATATGCCTACTGATCAGTCCGAATTCGCGGCAGCGAAGCCGATCTACGAATCCATGCCGGGTTGGGACGAGGATATTTCCCAAATCCACGACTTCAATGATCTGCCGAAGACCTGTCAGGATTACGTCAAGCGTCTTGAGGAACTGTCCGGCTGCCGTATCTCCGTGATCGGCACCGGCCCGCAGCGCGACCATATCATCCAGATCAATTCGCTGGTCGACTGACCGTCGGCAACGAGTTTCCCGGCTTGACTGGCAACGACGCGGCACATGATATCCGCCGGCTGATTCCGCGATTCGACCACTTGAAGTGGAAGATGGCGGCGGCCGGCATAGTCATTGGTCTGGTTTCAGGATTGCTGGTCGTCGTATACCGTCTCGGCATCGAATACGGCACGGATGCGTCCCGCTGGATATATGCGCGGATTCGCGAGACCCCGTGGCTGATTGCGCCGTGGGCGGTTGCCGCGGTGGCGGCCGCGCTGGCGATCGCGTGGATGGTCGTCAAGGAGCCGATGGCCGGTGGCAGCGGCATCCCGCAGACCAACGGCGTGGTGATATGCGGCTTGAAGATGCGTTGGCAGACGATTCTGCCAGTCCGTTTCGTCGGTGGACTGTTGGGCGCGTTGTTTGGTCTGTCGCTCGGCCGTGAGGGGCCGTCCATTCAGATTGGTGCGTCGGGAGCGCAGTGTGTGTCCCACCGTTTGCGCGGCCACCGCCGTGAGGACATGCAGGAGCATTATCTGGTCACCGCCGGTGCCGCGGCAGGCTTGTCCGCCGCGTTCAGCGCGCCGCTGTCCGGCATGATGTTCGCTTTGGAAGGGGTGCATCGGAGTTTTTCCCCTGCGATTCTGATGGGCGCCACTGCCGCATCGCTGACCGCCGATTTCGTCTCGAAATACTGTTTCGGTCTGCGTCCGGTTTTGGATTTCGGTGATATCGGTCAGCTGTCGTTGGAAGAGTATGTGTGGCTGATTCCGTTGGGATTGGTGGCCGGTTTGGTTGGTTCGCTGATGAACCGCTCGTTGCTTGGCTTCCAGACGCTGTACGGCAAACTGCCGGCATGGAGCCGCCCGATGATTGCGATTGCGATGGACCTGACCCCCGTTAGGTAGACACCTCTGATTCCAGCCAGTGTGGTTGGGAAGGAAGGTAATCTACCACCATGCCCCGCAAGGTTTACACGGAACAGTTCAAGCGCGACGCCGTCGCGATGTTCGAGTCGAACCCGGATACCTCAATGCGCAAGGTCGCAGAAGAACTCGGAATCAATCGCTCGACTTTGGGATGCTGGTACAAGCAATTCGGCACTAACGTCGCCAAGGATGAAGATGCAGCGTCACCCGTAGAAAAGCTTGCTGATGCGGAAAGAATCCGCCAGCTAGAACGCGAAAACAAAAGGCTTCGTGAAGAGCGCGATATTCTGCGTAAGGCCGCGAAGTATTTTGCGGAAGAGACGACCTGGTGATCCGCTTCCAGTTCGTTGACGACAATCTCGCCGACTACTCGGTCAAGCGGATGTGCACAGTCCTGGGGCTAAATCGGTCTTCGTATTACAAGTGGAAGAACTCGGCTCCACGGCGCCGTGCGCGCCTTGTAGATGACGCTGTGGTGGCCGCGGAGATCCAGGCAATTTTCGACGCTGAAAACGGCGTCTGGGGCGCTCGTCGCATCACTGCTGAACTCAACGACCGCAAGCGCGACAACGGCACTACACCTCCGGCTAAGCGCATCAATCGCAAGAGAGTGGCTCGTTTGATGCGGGCCCAGAACCTGTTCGGATTTCAAAAGAAGCGCAGGGTCAAGACCACTGCGCGTGACAAAGGCCGGCGCGTGTTCGCAGACTTGGTGAACGGACCTGACCCCCGTTAGGTAGACACCTCTGATTCCAGCCAGTGTGGTTGGGAAGGAAGGTAATCTACCACCATGCCCCGCAAGGTTTACACGGAACAGTTCAAGCGCGACGCCGTCGCGATGTTCGAGTCGAACCCGGATACCTCAATGCGCAAGGTCGCAGAAGAACTCGGAATCAATCGCTCGACTTTGGGATGCTGGTACAAGCAATTCGGCACTAACGTCGCCAAGGATGAAGATGCAGCGTCACCCGTAGAAAAGCTTGCTGATGCGGAAAGAATCCGCCAGCTAGAACGCGAAAACAAAAGGCTTCGTGAAGAGCGCGATATTCTGCGTAAGGCCGCGAAGTATTTTGCGGAAGAGACGACCTGGTGATCCGCTTCCAGTTCGTTGACGACAATCTCGCCGACTACTCGGTCAAGCGGATGTGCACAGTCCTGGGGCTAAATCGGTCTTCGTATTACAAGTGGAAGAACTCGGCTCCACGGCGCCGTGCGCGCCTTGTAGATGACGCTGTGGTGGCCGCGGAGATCCAGGCAATTTTCGACGCTGAAAACGGCGTCTGGGGCGCTCGTCGCATCACTGCTGAACTCAACGACCGCAAGCGCGACAACGGCACTACACCTCCGGCTAAGCGCATCAATCGCAAGAGAGTGGCTCGTTTGATGCGGGCCCAGAACCTGTTCGGATTTCAAAAGAAGCGCAGGGTCAAGACCACTGCGCGTGACAAAGGCCGGCGCGTGTTCGCAGACTTGGTGAACCGTGATTTCACAGCCTGTGCTGCCAATCGTGTGTTGGTTGGCGATATTACGTATCTGCCGATCGCAGACGGGGCGAACATGTACTTAGCAACAGTGATTGATTGCTTTTCTCGCAAGCTTGTCGGCTTTGCTATCGCAAATCACATGCGTACCGAACTGGTAGAAGAGGCCCTCGAAAACGCTTCCCACCTGCGAGGAGGTCTTGATGGTGCGATTTTCCACTCGGATCATGGAAGCGTGTATACCTCGTCGCAGTTCCAGGCAACATGCAAGCGCTTGGGCGTTGCCCAGTCGATGGGCGCGGTGGGAACCAGCGCGGATAATTCGCTCGCCGAGTCGTTCAACGCAGCTTTAAAGCGGGAGGTCCTCAAAGATGCGAAGACCTTCGCCAATCAACTGATCTGCCGCAGAGACGTCTTCCGGTGGTGCGTGCGCTACAACACGTGCCGTCGGCACACTTGGTGCGGGTACCAAACTCCCGATGAGTTCGAGTCCCAAGCCGCTTAAGGTCTGATAGGCTTACACCTACTTTTGTTCACCCCACGGTGTCTACTTTCCGGGGGTCGGGCCCGCTGTTCGTGGCGAAGATGCTGTTCACATCCACGAGTTTCGGCTCAGGTGCGCCTGGCGGTATTTTCATGCCGATTCTTGCGGTCGGTTCGTTGGCCGGCGGCATCTGCGGTGAAGTGTTGCATCGAATCGGTGATCTGCCATCCGACGCAGTGGCGGTGTTTGCGGCGTGCGTGATGACGGGCACGCTCGCCGCGTCCGTGAAAACGCCGATCACGTCGATTCTGTTGGCTGTGGAGATGTCCGGAACGTTGACGCACATGCTGCCGGTCGCTGCCGTCGCTTTCATCGCGCTGTTGGTGTCCGATCTGCTGCGCACCAAACCGATCTATGGGGAGTTGCTGGAGCGGTACGTGCGTGCGCAAGGCATGCAGATGGCAATCGCAAGCCATGTGGGCAGCGGCATTATGGAACTGCCATTGGAAATGGGGGCGATTGCGGACGGCAAGCGGGTGCGTGACGTGCGTTGGCCGTCTGGGTGTCTGATCATCGGCCTGCGTCGCGGCGAAAGCGAGATCGTGCCGCGCGGTGATACACGGCTGCGTGCCGGTGACTATCTGGTGGTGCTGTTCAGTGGCGAGGAGGAGCGCGAGGTACGACCTGCGATGCGGCGGCTGTGTGATGCCCGGCTTGACTGAGCCTGGCTGAATTCGGCTGGACTCTGGATGTCCGAATCTGCGGAATCGGACATCCAGGGTGCATACGTTGGCGCTCCGTGTAAACTCATATGCGTTAGGAAGGCGGCAACCGCGGCCCAGCTCGTTGTTGCACGGCCTATGGGCGGAACAACGCTGTCCGCGGGAGGCCAGTACAGGGGGAGCGCAATGGAATCGCAAGAACAATCGCCGGGAGACGTGGTGACTGCGGGTGAGGACTCGCATCCCATCACGCAGGCAATCGACACTGTTGAGGTGACGCATGCTGGTGCAACCACGCCCGCCGCTAACACCATGGATCCGCCTACGATTCCCCTGGCACCGATGAAACGTATGCAGGCGCGGTTCAATCCGCTCGCCGACGGACTGATGTATGTTGTGGTGTTCGTCGGTGGATTTGTTGGAGTCGGCTGTCGGCATGCGTTGGATATGCTTCTGCCGTCGGTCAGCGGGACGCCGTTCGTTGTGGGCACGTTTGTGTCGAATATGGTCGCCTGCTTCCTGTTCGCGATGCTGACCGAATTCATGGCGACCGCTTCGTGGCTGCGTCGCCGGGTGCGGCAGGTTGTCAGCCGTGGTGTTGGGCTTGGCTTGCTCGGTGGGCTTTCGACGATGTCCGGCGTGATGCTGGAAACGATGGAAGGTCTGCACGAGCGGCATATCGCCAGTGCGCTTGGCTATCTTGCGGGAAATTTTGCAGGCGGTTTGCTCACTGCCGCCGCCGGCGTGGTTCTGATGCAGGCACTGCTGTCACGGAGTACTCGAAAGCGGGTTCAGGGTGCGTTTTCAGCTGTTTCCGTGTCCGATTCTGCCGAATCGGACACGCAGGGCGTACGCCATGTGAAAGTGGCCGACGTGGCGCGTTCTGCCGCGCAGGCCGCAATGGAAGCCGCGCAGGCGGCGCAGCAGGCCGCGCAGGCGGCCCAGCAGATTGCACAGACGGGACAGGTTCCGCGAGTCGAAACACCAACCGTGCCGCCGACCGCCAGCCAGACTATGCAGACGGGCCGCGTTCCGCAGATTCCTCCGCTGGCCGTTCCTCAGCTGGCACAGCCATCGCAGCCGTTGCTGCGCGAGCAGGATACTTCAGACTTGGGGCAGCTGCCCGAGCCGATTCAGCAGTCGCAACCAATCCAGCAGCCGGCTAACCCGCTTCCGCCCAGCTTCGAGCCCAAACCGATCACTGCGGAGATTTCGCTTATCGCCGACCCGGCTACCGGGGAGGTGCGCTGATGATGTGGATGATCTGTCTGTTCGGCGGTCTGGGCGCCATGGCCCGTTACGTGCTCGACGTGTCAATTCAACGAGGCTGGAATCGCGAGAATCGGAGAACGAACCGCAACTTCCCGCTATCCACGCTCGTCATCAACGGCGTCGCCTCGCTATGCGCGGGCATCGCCATGATGTCCTACTATTCGCAATCGGTGGATATGGACACGGTCATGATGTTCGTTGTCGGATTTCTCGGTGGTTTCTCAACATTCTCCACGGCGCTCAACGAAGTGGTTTCATTGATTCGCCAGCGTCGTTTTACGCTGGCTCTGGGCTATGGAATAGCAACCGTCGCGGTGCCTCTCATTTGCGTGGCCACCGGTTTCGGCATTGCGCTGCTCGCCAATCCGGCGTAATTTTCACGTTACACGGACGGTCGCTGAGTAACATGAAAGAAATCTGAGCGCAACCGCCATCAAGGCCGCCAGCCCGGATGCGACGCTGGTGATTGCATTCGACCAGACCAAGCCGCTGCTGAAGGATGGCAAGGATATCCAGTACCAGGGCCAGACCGGTATCGGACCGTTCAATAAGAACAATGATCCGAGCTCCGCGAACATCGGCGTCTACACCTTCGACAAAGACAACAAGCCGGTCTTCGACCACACCCAGTCCGGCGACGTGCCGACCGACTGATCGCAATGTAGGTCATCATCAATACAAGAAGACGGCGCAAAGTGAGTGTGGATATCGCAAGCTTTGCGCCGTTTCTTTTGTTGTGCTGTGCTGCCGTTTTCCGTGTCGTGGGCAGCATACGAAAATCAATATTGAAAATCAAGTAAAGGGGTAACCCCGTTAAGCGATATACACGCCGGACTGTCGAACAGGTTCGAGAGAATGTAAATGAATGTAATATCTCGCGAGAAGCGCACGGAAAGCGCGCGGCAAGCACGTGAGAATACAACGATGGAACAGTGATAACGGGGAAGGTGCGATCATGGTCGGCATGCGCGATGTGGCGAAGAAGGCCGGGGTGTCTCTGAGCACCGTCTCGCTGGTGGTGAACGGCAACGGGTATGTATCCAACGACATGCGCGACCGCGTGCGTAAGGCCATGCAGGCCCTCAATTACGTGCCGAACGAGCTTGCCCGCAACCTGTACCACGATCGCACGAATCTGGTCGGCGTCATCGTGCCCACCATCCGTCACCCGTTCTTTGCAACGTTTACCGCGCACCTGCAGCATGCGCTCGCCGCGCAGGGGCTGCGCACCATGCTGTGCTCCACCACCGACGAGACGGACGGCGAAATCCAATACGTCGATATGCTGCGCAGGCACATGATGGACGGCATCGTCATGTGCGCTCACACCTCGCATCCCGGCGATTATTGGACGTCCATCCACCGCCCGATCGTCGCATTCGATCGCGTGCTTGGAAATGGTATTTCGTCGATCGGATCTGACCACGAGCAGGGTGGGCGACTGATTGCGCAGATGCTGATTCGCAATGGCGCGCGCCATGTGGTGATGATTGGCGGTCCGCGCGATCAGTTCTTCGATCTGGCGGTCCGCGGCGAAGTCGAGGAGGGGTCGTTCGATTTGGGAAAGACCACGTTCCCGACGGTGCGCTACTACCTCACGTTGGAACAGGAATTGACCTCCGCGGGCGTGAAGTATGAGTATATCGAGGCCGGTGAGGTGATGGATTTCGCCGGCTATCATCGTGCGGTCAGCCGTGCGCTTGATGGGGTGGCGACCGACGGCGTCGATGCCGTGGTCAGCTCCGATATTGGCGCGGCGTTCTGCGTGCGTGAGGCGTTGAGCCGCGGAATTTCCATTCCCGACGAGCTGCAGGTCGTCGCCTATGATGGTACGTATTTGACCGATTTGGCCGGTATGAAGCTGACCGCGGTCGCACAGGATTTCTCGGCGATCGCGCAGTCGGCGGCCGACCATATGGTGCAGGCGATCGCCAATGAAGAGGCGGCTGCGGCCAACGCCTCGCGCAAGAACATCCCCAAGCCGTTCGAGCCGAACGTGCTTATTCCCATGACGCTGGTGCCAGGCGATACCACGCGTTGATGCTGCGCGTTGGAACGCTGGGTTGGGGTCGGACAGTCTGGGCTGCATAGAACACCGCATCAAACCGGTTCGACACGCGCATTCCGCTGTGTGACTGGACATTGACGCCCTTTTCGAGGTAATATCGAACCGGTTCGATACATACGTGAGTATGCAAATACGTAAACAACAAACAGGCAGACGCGCACACATTGCACCCGCACCCATGAACCAAGGGAGGTCCCATGAAAAACAAAGTGCAGCTCATCACCTACGCCGATCGCCTCGGCGACGGCACCCTCAGCTCGATGACCGACATCCTGCGCACCCGTTTCGACGGCGTGTATGACGGCGTGCATATCCTGCCGTTCTTCACTCCATTCGACGGCGCGGATGCAGGCTTCGACCCCATCGACCACACCAAGGTCGACCCGCGCCTCGGCGGCTGGGACGATGTCGCCGAACTTTCCAAGACCCACGGCATCATGGTCGACGCCATCGTCAACCACATGAGCTGGGAATCCAAGCAGTTCCAAGACGTGCTTGAAAAGGGCGAGGAATCCGAGTATTACCCGATGTTCCTGACCATGAGTTCCGTCTTTCCGAACGGCGCGACCGAAGAGGATCTGGCCGGCATCTACCGTCCGCGCCCGGGTCTGCCGTTCACCCACTACAAGTTCGCGGGCAAGACTCGCCTGGTCTGGGTCAGCTTCACCCCGCAGCAGGTCGATATCGACACGGATTCCGACAAGGGTTGGGAATACCTGATGTCGATTTTCGACCAGATGGCCGCATCCCACGTCAGCTACATTCGTCTTGACGCCGTCGGCTACGGTGCCAAGGAAGCCGGTACCAGCTGCTTCATGACGCCGAAGACGTTCAAGCTCATCTCCCGCCTGCGCGAGGAGGGCGTCAAGCGCGGCTTGGAAATCCTCATCGAAGTGCATTCCTACTACAAGAAGCAGGTCGAGATCGCGTCGAAGGTCGATCGCGTCTACGATTTCGCCCTTCCGCCGCTGCTGCTGCATTCGCTGAATACCGGTCATGTCGAGCCGGTCGCGCATTGGACCGACATCCGTCCGAACAATGCCGTCACCGTACTTGACACGCATGATGGCATCGGCGTGATCGACATCGGTTCCGATCAGCTGGACCGTTCGCTCAAGGGGCTCGTGCCGGATGAGGATGTCGACAATCTCGTCAACGCCATTCATGCGAACACTCACGGCGAATCGCAGGCCGCTACCGGTGCCGCCGCATCCAATCTTGACCTGTATCAGGTCAACAGCACCTACTATTCGGCGCTGGGATGCAACGATCAGCACTATATTGCGGCTCGCGCGGTGCAGTTCTTCCTGCCGGGCGTTCCGCAGGTCTACTATGTCGGCGCGCTTGCCGGCAAGAATGACATGGAGCTGCTGCGCAAGACCAACAATGGCCGCGATATCAATCGCCATTACTATTCCACGGCTGAGATCGACGAGAATCTGCAGCGTCCGGTGGTGAAGGCACTGAACGCGCTTGCCAAGTTCCGCAACGAGCTTGATGCGTTCGATGGCACCTTCTCGTACAGCGCCGACGGCGATACGTCCATCAGCTTCACGTGGGAGGGCACGACCACTCAGGCCACGCTCACGTTTGAGCCGGGCCGTGGTCTTGGTGTGGAGAACACCGCGTCCGTCGCCACGCTCGAATGGCGTGATGCCGCCGGTGAGCACCGCACGGACGATCTGATCGCCAATCCGCCGGTCGTGGCCTGATTCAGCCTCGCCTGATCCGGTCGCTGCCTGACCGCGCATAAATCCATAAATCTGTAATCGTCCTTCCTGTCACCTCTCCTTCAGGAAGGACGATTCGCATTTTCGTTTTTTCGAGAAATCGTCTTATCGGGAAAACAATTTTCCCGGGAATCAGCTGAAATCCCAGCAAAAACGGGTAAGGTGAGCTTATGTCAAAGATGTCAAAGCTTTTCGATCAAGACAACATGTTTTTCGCCATTATGGGCGTGCTGTTCGATCTGATTATTCTCAACGTGCTCACGCTGTTGTGCTGTATGCGCGGTTTTTCATCTATATGATTCCGCTGCTGGTTTTGATGGGCGCTACGTTGCCGCAATATTGTTGCGCATGAGACTCACACAACCGGTTCGGATGCGAAGCGATAATCGCATCCGGGCTTTTCTTATGCGATATCGATTCTTATGCGATATCGATATTGAGATTGCCTCGCATGTTTCTGCTGTCTGACAGGACGTATTGATATGGTTGATTTCGCCGAAAGAATCGCTCGAATGCACTGGTGCAGTGCGTCCGGGCGATTTTCATATGTGCTGAATATCGTGTGACATTTCGAAACGAGCAACGAAATAGAAGCAAGAACGAGAAGCGACAATACAAAACAGGAAAAACAGGAATAGAAACAAGAGATGACTGAAGATAATCAACATAATGCAGGTGAGCAGCAGACTCCAATGCAGCCGCAACCGCTGCCGGGCCAGGTGTTCGTACGCCCCGGTATCGATGACCGTCCCGATTACGAAAAAACGCTGACCGAAGAGACCAAAGCGGCCCTGAAGCGCTTGGCCGTACAGCAGAATCCGCGCGTGCCCGAGGCTTCCAACGAGCGCCCGGAAGTGCAGCAGACCCGCATCAACACGGAAGGCGGCTCCCCGCTGACCGCGTTCGCCCATCTCGACGCCGCTGTGCCGAACCTCGAATCGTCGTTCCTTGACCTGCGCGATCCGATGACCGCGCCCGACGGCACCACGCCCACCAAACCGCAGGTGCATCGTCTCACCGCCGGCTTCGCGCTTGGTGCGCTGCTGTTCACCGCGCCGATGGCCGCGCTCAACTCTGTGCTCATTCCGCAGACCATCAGCCGTCTTTCCGGCACCGACCGCGTCACCGATCTGGCGCTGCTCAGCGTCGTCGGCACGTTGTTGACGTTCCTGATGAACGCGTGGATTTCCGTCGGATCCGACCATTCGTACTGCCCGCTGGGCCGCCGCACCCCGTGGATCATCGCCGGCACGGTGCTGACCGCCACGTCGGTGGCGATTCTTTCCGCATGCGATTTCATGCCGTTGGTCATCGTGTTCTGGCTGTTTACGCTGATCGGACATGCGATGGTATCGATGCCGCTGGCGGCCGCTTTCGGTGAGCGCGTGCCTGACAAGTTCCGTGATCGTGCGGACGCGTGGCGTGGCGTTGGCCAAGCGTTCGGCCAGGTGTTGGGCATTATCGCGGCCGTTTCGATTACGTGGGCTTCCGACGATTCCGGTTGGGATGGCACCACGCGTTTCGCCATGATGGTGTTTGCGTTGTGCCTGGTGATGGCTGGTGTGGCTACGTTGCTGGTGTTGCCGTTTGAGGGTTCCAGCAGCTATTTGCCTCGTGAGGGTGTGAAGAAGGGCGATTATTTTTCGCAGTATCGTCCGCCGAAGGGCGCTCCGAAGTTCTTCATTGCGTTTGCCGCGCGCATGTTTGCCATCGCAGCCACTTCCGGCATTGCGATTTACCAGTGGTATCTTGCGCAGGATGGTTTGGGTGATGTTTCGCAGGTCACCATGTTTGGTTTGTCCGGAGCGGCTGCGGTTATGTCGATGATGGCCGTTGCCGCGTTCGTCGGCTCGCTGTTGGCTGCGCTGCTGCTTGGCCGCATCGCCCGCGCTTTCAAAGATTCCCGTATTCCCGCGATTGCCGCCTGCTTGTTGTTTGTGGTTGCTGTGGTGCTTCCGTTGACGCCGATCGATAGTGCTATGGCGGTCGCGCTGTATGCGCTGTTTGCAGGTTTCGCGTATGTGGTGTATGACGGCGTGAGCCAAGGGTTGAATCTTGCGACGTTGCCGGATGTGCGTTCCGTTGGTCGTTCGTTGGCTGCGTTCAGTTTGGCGAATACGTTCGGTTCGTTGATTGGCGCTGTCGTTTGCGCGATTGCGATTGCGGTGACTGGCGAGTATCTGCTGATTTTCGCTGTTGCCGCCGGTTGCATGGCTGTTGCGGGCGTGCTGACGTTGCTGCTGAAATGATTTGGATGACCTGAGATAATCCGAAAAACGAATATCAAATTCAAAATTGCGCGTCCACATAGTGAACCTTTAGTAGAAAGGGTCTGTGGACGCGCTTATCTTTACGGCTTAGTTCGAGCGGATAATCCGCCGAATACAAGACTTTGCGAAAGGAGGTTCGCCACGATGAACGGAATGGTTGCACGCGTACTGCTGTCCGCACGAATTATTATTCCGCTTTCGTTGGCGGACTGATTCGAGCAATGCAGCTTCAATCCCTCGCCAGCGGAGGCAGGGTTTGAGGCGCGCAAAACACACACGTTGATGGCCCTGCATGCTGCGGGGTCTTTTTGTTGCCGCCCACAAGGCGTAAGGCAACGAAATGAAGACTGCACACAAGAGAATAGAAGAAAGACGTTATCGGCGCATGTTGGGAGCCGGTAACGCATGACAGACGTAACAGGAGTAATCCAATGAGTGCAGTCGAAGCAGCCGCTGGCAAAGCGCAGGCAATGGTGCGCGATTCGGTGAAAACCGTTATCGCCGCTTCCATGGTCGGCACCGCCATTGAGTTCTACGACTTCTACGCATACGGCACCGCCGCTGCGAACTATTTCCCGAAGGTGTTCTTCGGAGACACCACCAATCCGACTGTCGCACTGCTGGCCAGCCTGCTGACCTTCGCCATCGCGTTCATCGCACGCCCGCTCGGATCCTTGGTGTTCGGCCATTTCGGCGACCGCATGGGCCGCAAGACCACGCTGGTGGTTTCGCTGTTGACCATGGGCATCGCCACGTTCCTGATCGGCTGCCTGCCGACTTACAGCCAGTGGGGCATTGTGGCTGTCGCCGCGCTGTGCCTGTGCCGTTTCGTGCAGGGCATCGGTCTGGGCGGCGAATGGTCGGGTGCCGCTTTGGTGGCCACCGAGAACGCTCCGGAAGACAAGCGCGCGCTGTATGGCTCCTTCCCGGAATTGGGCGCTCCGATCGGTTTCTTCCTGTCGAACGGTACCTACTTCCTGTTGGAAACGTTCAACGATGACGATGCGATGCTGGCATGGGGCTGGCGTGTGCCGTTCCTGCTGTCCGCAGTGCTGGTGATCGTCGGCCTCGTCGTGCGCGTGCAGATGGAGGAGACCCCGATCTTCCGCATGGCCCAGGAGCAGAAGAAGGTCGTCAAGTCCCCGTTGACCGAAGTGTTCAAGAAGAGCTGGAAGGAAGTCATCCAAGCCACGTTCCTGGTGGCCGTCACCTACACGCTGTTCTACACGCTGGCAACCTGGTCCCTCGCTTGGGGCACCAAAACCGTCGAGCAGGGCGGCGGAGACCTTGGTTTCACCAATCGTGAATACCTGCTCATGCTGATGCTTGCCATCTGCGTGTTCGCCGCGTTCATCGTCATTTCCTGCGTGAACGCCGATAAATTCGGCCGCAAGCGCGTGATCGTCATCTCGTCCTGCTGCCTCGTGGCATTCGCGCTGCTCTTCCCGTTCCTGCTTGATCCGTCGGTCGTCGGCCAGCGTAACTTCGCCGCCAACCTGCTGTTCCTATGCATCGGCTTCGCGTTGATGGGCACCGCATTCGGTCCGATCGGCGCGTTCCTGCCGGAGCTGTTCGACGCCAACGTGCGTTATTCCGGCTCCGGCATCGGCTACAACCTGGCCGCCATCGTCGGCGCGGCATTCGTGCCGACCATCGCCACTTGGCTGTCCCACCACTGGGGTGTGCACTCCGTCGGTCTGTACCTCGGCGTGATGGCCGTGTGCTGCCTTGTTGCGGTGCTGAGCTGCAAGGAGACTAAGGATGTTGATTTCACCAAGTGATCAATCGCCAAGTGCCGTTTGACCGGCTATTCAGCGACGTGTCAAGATGACATCGACGGAAGCCTTACTAAAAACGTTTGACGCGAATATAACCACTATGTGAACGTCAGCAACCAATATAAAGAAAGCGGGACTAAAACAGTTCCGCAGGAGAGGCGGGGTGGTTCCTCGGACACAATCCGGGGGAGTAATCTCCTAGGAACCATCGCCCGCTGTGAACAACCGAAACAAGAATTAAATATCGCGAGTTTGTTCGGGAATGCAAGTCCCGAATCGCTATAAAAAGAAAAATAAAGGAGCGCCTATTATGGCAGCAACTATCTGGTACGAGAAGGATGCCGATCTGTCCGTGTTCGATGGCAAGAAGGTGGCCATCCTCGGTTACGGTTCCCAGGGTCACGCCCACGCGCTGAACCTGCGCGATTCCGGTGTGGATGTCGTCGTCGGCCTGCGTCCTACCTCTAAGTCCGTGGAATACGCCAAGGAGCAGGGCCTCGAGGTCAAGCCTGTTGCCGAGGCCGTTGCCGAAGCCGACGTTGTGATGATCCTGCTGCCTGACCAGTACCAGGCCGCCGTGTACAAGAAGGACGTTGAGCCGAACCTGAAGCCGGGCGCTGCTCTGGCTTTCGCTCACGGCTTCAACATCCACTACGGCTACATCAAGCCGTCCGAGGATCATCCGGTGTTCATGGTCGCCCCGAAGGGCCCGGGCCACATCGTGCGTCGTGAGTACGCCGCCGGCCGTGGCGTTCCGGTCGTCGTGGCTGTGGAGCAGGATCCGCGCGGCGACGCTTGGGACATCACCCTGGCTTACGCCAAGGCTCTGGGCGCTCTGCGTGCAGGCGCCATCAAGACCACCTTCACCGAGGAGACCGAGACCGATCTGTTCGGTGAGCAGGACGTCCTCATGGGTGGCATCAACCACCTGTGCGACCTCGGTTTCGACGTGCTGACCGAGGCTGGCTACCAGCCGGAGATCGCCTACTTCGAGGTGTTCCACGAGCTGAAGATGCTGGTGGATCTGGCCAACGAGGGTGGTCTGAACAAGGCTCGCTGGAGCTGCTCCGACACCGCTCAGTACGGCGATTACACCTCCACCGTCATCACTGAAGAGACCAAGAAGCGCATGCAGTACCAGCTCAAGCGCATTCAGGACGGCTCCTTCGCCAAGGAGTTCATGGATGATCAGGCCGCTGGCGCTCCGAAGTTCAAGGAGCTGCAGGAAGAGTACAGCCACCCGCACCTGGAGACCGTTGGTCCGAAGCTGCGCGCCATGTTCTCTTGGAACAACCAGACGGACGCCGATGCCGATATGGCCGAGTCCTTCAACGGCAAGATCGCTCGTACCCAGGTTCAGTGAGATTGCTTCGCTAGCTGCATAAGCTATTTAGCGAATTAGAAAGCGTCGCCCGCTTCATGCGGACGGCGCTTTTTGCATATCGTCGTGCGTGCGACGGTTGCGTACGTTCCGGCATAACGAAAGGCCGCCACCCAACTTGGGCGGCGGCCTTCAATCGCAGTTAATGCGATTAATCGCAATGAATGCGAGACGTTACTCAGCCACGGGCGATCTTGCCGGTGAAAGTGGCCATGTCAGCGTCGTCATCCTTGCCGTTGTTCCAAGAGAACATGGCGCGCAGCTTCGGGCCAACGGACTCGATACGCACGTTGCCGTATTCTTCCTGCAGAGCCTTGAACTTCGGAGCGCCGGCATCCTGATCGTCGATGAACTCCTTGGCGAAGGAGCCGTCCTGGATGCGGCTCAGATGGTACTGCATGCGCTTGCGGCAGTCTTCGTTGATGACGGTGTTGGTGTAATCGCCGTACTGGGCGGTGTCGGAGCAGGACCAACGGGCCTTGTTCAGGCCGCCTTCGTTCATCAGGTCGACGAGCATCTTCAGCTCGTGGCACACCTCGAAGTAGGCGATCTCCGGCTGGTAGCCAGCGTCGGTGAGGACCTCGAAGCCCATTTCAACGAGCTTGTTCACGCCGCCCATGAGCACATTCTGCTCGCCGAACAGATCGGTCTCGGTCTCCTCGGTGAAGGTGGTCTTGATGGCGCCTGCACGCAGAGCGCCCAGAGCCTTGGCGTAAGCCAGGGTGATGTCCCAAGCGTCGCCGCGCGGATCCTGTTCGACAGCCACGACGACCGGGACGCCACGGCCGTTGGCGTACTCACGACGCACGATGTGGCCCGGGCCCTTCGGGGCGACCATGAAGACCGGGTGGTCCTCGGTCGGCTTGATGTAGCCGTAGTGGATGTTGAAGCCGTGGGCGAAGGCGACAGCGGCTCCCGGCTTGATGTTCGGTTCGATGTCGTTGGCCCAGATGGTGCGCTGGTACTGATCGGGAGCCAGAATCATGATGATGTCGGCCTCGGCGGCGGCTTCCGGAACGGACTTGACTTCCAGACCCTGCTCCTTGGCGTGCTCGACGGACTTGGAGGTCGGGCGCAGGCCGACGACGACGTCGACGCCGGAATCACGCAGGTTCAGCGCATGGGCATGGCCCTGGGAACCATAACCGATGATGGCAACCTTCTTGCCTTCGAGGACCGAGAGATCTCCATCGTTCTCATACCAGATTTGTGCAGCCATTGTACTTGGCACTCCTTTTGTGTAGTGGGGTGAACGCTTGGAAAGCGTTCGGGTTTCTACCATTCGCAGATGAAATTCGTGGTTTCGTGCATGGATTTTGTCCTGCAAACTGGGGTCCATCCTACCGGAGCGGCTGTTTTGGTACGTATCCAGTCCACAAAGTGAGCCGCGAAATCGTAAAAAATCCACTGCTCACTGGATGATGGATTCGCGTATCCTCGGCCGGGAATGGCATAGGATAGGCATGTCATATTTCTAGTAGGAAGAGATGCCATGGTTGCTGCGACTGGTCCCGCGCCGGGATCTGAACTGACTGCGGAAGCCGATGAGGTCGAGGAACGTAGCTCGGCCGGTGTGTTGCATGTGGCGGCGATTTTCGCCTCGCATATGGTATTGCAGCGCAACAAGCCCAACGCCGTGTTCGGTGCGTTGGATGCCGATTGCGCAGGTATGGAAGTCGTCGCGCAGATTCGCGATTTCGACGGGTCGATGGTCGCGCAGGCCCACGCGTACGCTTCGAAGGATCTCAAGGACGGTCTTTCGCCGTGGCGCGTGATGCTTCCCGCGCAGCCGGAGGGCGGTCCGTACACGCTCCGCGTCACCGCGGGCAACGATTTCCTCGAATTCGAGGACGTGCTGATCGGCGAGGTGTGGCTTGCCGGCGGCCAAAGCAATATGGAACTTGAGCTGCGCAACAGCGAGAACGCCGAAGCGGCCCTTGAGAATTGCGCCGATCCGCTGCTGCGTTTCTACAACGTGCCGAAAACCGGCGTCATCAACCGCAATGCGGAGAACGCGGCGAGCTGGCAGGAATCATCGCCGGAAAACAGCGGTGTGATGAGCGCCGTCGCCTATTATTTCGCGCACAAGCTGCGCTCCGAACTCGACCCCGATCTGCCGATCGGCATCGTGGACTGCTATATCGGCGGCACGTCGATCACGTGCTGGATGAGCGAGGACGCGTTGAATTCCAGCGAGGCAGGACGTGGCTATCTCACCCGGTACGAGCGTGCGATCGCCGGCAAGACGCAGGAGCAGTTCAAGCTGGAAACCGACGAATGGCAGACGAGATTCGATGCTTGGAACGCGAATATCGCGGCCGCCAAGGAAGCCGATCCCGACGTGACGTGGGATACGCTGAACGAACAGTACGGCGCATGCCCGTGGCCGCCGCCGGTCACGCCGACGTCGCAGTACCGTCCGACCGGACCGTTCCGCGCCATGCTGGAACGCATCGCGCCATACTCGCTGGCTGGTTTCCTGTGGTACCAAGGCGAGGAGGACGAACCGTATTGTGGGTCCTACCGTGAGCTGCTGGGCATGCTGATCGGCGAGTGGCGCGCCATCTGGAGCGAGAACCTGCCGTTCCTCATCGTGCAGCTTCCGCAATGGATCGACAAGAAGGTGGACGAGACCGAAGGCGATCCGATGCTGTGGCCGGTGCTGCGCGAGGCCCAATGGGACGCGGCGCAGTCCATCGACAACGTGTACGTCATCTGCACCATCGATTGTGGCGAGTACGACAACATCCATCCCGTCGACAAGCGCACTCCGGGCGAACGGCTCGCCGATTGCGCGTTGAGGCAGGTTTACGGCATGTCCCGCATTCCCGTGTACGGGCCGACGGTGTTGGGCTTCCGTTGCGATCCGAACGGCCGCGTACGGCTGTTCTTCCGTTACGCGCACGGCCTGCATTTCGACGGCACCACGCCCGGCAGCAGGAATCAGGGCTCCGATGCGGAGCCGCCTTCGCTGGTGCGTTCGCCGGAGAGCTCCGGTTTCGAGCTTGCGGGCGCGGACGGCGTGTTCCATCCGGCCACCGCGGCGATTTTCGTGGATTGCGATATCGACGACCTCGTCAATTCCAAGGTGAACGTGGTCGATTACAACGCCACCGAATTCGGCATTCCCGTCAACAGCCGCAGCATCGGCACGATCACGCTGGCATGTCCGGATGTGCCGGAACCGATGTCGATGCGGTACGCATGGCGCAGCTGGGGGCCGGCTCCGCTGTTCAACAGCGATGGATTGCCCGCCCAGCCGTTCCGGCTTGATCTGACGGATCACACGGCGTCGAATGACGACGGTGAGTGATGCCGTGGCGTGACGCCACCAGGTGATGATAACCGAGTGACGATATGGAAAACCGGCCGTCCCTTCGATTCGAGGGGCGGCCGGTTTCGCTATGGGGTTGTTGTGGTTGTTGGAGTCGTTTCGAGGCCGCTATGAGGGCCGCCTCGAGGTCACTTCCACAGATCGGGGCCGAAGGACTCCAGATACGCGGTCAGCTCGTCGGCCATTGCCTGCTGTTCCGCCACGCGCGGATGGCCGGGTGTGGCCGCCGCGTTGCGCGAGTACAGGAAGTGCTGTACGCGGTCGTCGCCTTCGTCGTTGACCGTATGGCACACCTCGTCGATCGCGCGATCCCAGGACGGGTCGTGGATGAGCACGGTGGTGGCGAGCACGATCAGCGCATGCGGATATTTTCCGCGCAGCGCGTGCACGAAATCGACGTACCGGGCCCGCCAATGCGTGGCTTCCTCGCCGTCATAGTCGTCCGCCATGAAATCGCGGGGATGCGCATCGTTCTGACCCAGCGCGACCACGACGACATGCGGCGTGTATTGCGCGAAATCCCAAGGGGACGTGCCGCCCAGCTGCGTGTTGTAGACGGATTTGTCCCAGATGCTTTCCATGCCGATGTAGTCCGGCGCGTGGAACCAGCCGATGCCGTCCAGCAGGGTCGTGCCGCCCTGCGAGACCAAGTGCGCCTGCGCGCCGAGATTGCGTGCGGTGATGGCGGCGTACGAATACCAAGCGTTGCTGTACGGGCTCAGATCCACCTCCGGATCGGCCTGTCCCACGTAGCAGGCCGCTTCGCAGCGCTCGCCGCACGTTACGGAATCGCCGTACACTTCGATGCGGCGCTCCGGCAGCGGCGTCGCCGTCGGCATGAGCTTCGCTCCCTCGTCCAGCAGAATGCCATACACGTCAAAACGATTGTTGCCCTCGTCCTGCCGTTTGAAGATCGTCACTTCATGTTCGATGTTCGGCAGATCGGCGGCGATTGCCACGTCGACCGGATGGCGCGGTCCGTCGTCCTGCTGTCCGGTCGGTTCCACGCGGCTTGGATAGCCGTTTTCCATGCTGATGCCGTCATGCGCGCCGTCGATGGGCACGCGCGCCTTGACCTGCATGCCGTCGATGATGGCGCCGAGATACGCGTCGCCGTACCCCCAATGGTTGACGAGGCGCACGCCGATGCTGGTGCCGGTGCAACGGAACGATACCTGCGTGTAGGGGAACGCCCAGGTCTGATGGTCGGCGGGGGTGCGGTCGATGCGCCCCATGAACCGAAGGTCCGGATTGGTGATTGGAATGAATCGCGATGCTTGGGTGGTGGTGTTCATGGCCCTTCCTTGGAACGAATCGATGGTGTCTCCCGCTCCGCGGAACGGGGCGTGTCGTTTGCAAACAATCTATGACATCGGTTAACCTCATCAATATCTTAACCGCTTCAGTAAAGGACACGCAATGACGTTAACTTTTCCACAAGATTTCACATTCGGCACGGCCACAGCGGCCTATCAGATCGAAGGCGCGGTGACCGAGGATGGCCGTTGCCCCTCCATCTGGGACACCTTCAGCCATACGCCGGGAGCCACCATCGCCGGCGACACCGGCGATGTGGCCACCGATTCCTACCATCGTTGGCGCGAGGACCTCGCGCTGCTCAAGGACCTCGGCGTGGACGCCTACCGCTTCTCGATCGCCGTGCCCCGCATCATATCGACGCCTGATGGCGTGCCCAACGAAAAAGGCCTCGACTTCTACGAAGGCGTCGTGGACGCCCTGCTGGAGGCCGGCATCAAGCCGGTCGTGACGCTGTACCACTGGGATTTGCCGCAATACCTCGGCGACGAGGGCGGCTGGCTGAACCGCAGAACCGCCTATGCGCTCGCCGACTACGCGGGTATCGTGGCCAAGCGCCTCGGCGACCGCGTCGACACCTGGACCACGCTGAACGAGCCGTGGTGTTCGTCCTACCTGAGCTACGGAGCCAAGGAGCACGCGCCGGGCCTGGGCCTCGGGCCCGGCGCCTTCCCGGCGGTCCACCACCTGAATCTGGCGCATGGTCTGATGACGCAGGCCGTCCGCGCCGAAGTGGGGGACAAGGCCAAGTGTTCGGTCACGTTGAATCTGCAGTTCAACCGTGGCGACGCCGACGCCTGCCATCGCCTCGACCTGATCTCCAACCGCGCTTTCCTCGACCCGATGCTGCGCGGCCGTTACCCGGACGAACTGTTCTCCATCACCAAGGGCATCTGCGACTGGGACTTCATCCAGTCCGGAGACCTCGAGCTCATCCACCAGCCGATCGACGTGTTGGGCATCAACTACTATTCCACCAACCGGGTGGCCATGTCCGACCGTCCGCAGTTCCCGCAAAGCACCGAGGCGTCCACCGCCCCTGGAGCGTCCGACGTGGACTGGCTGTCCACCGAGGGCCCGCACACCGACATGGGCTGGAACATCGATCCGGACGGCCTGCATGACCTGCTGGTGCGCGTGCACGACAACTATCCGGAGGTCGATCTGGTGGTCACCGAGAACGGCATGGCCTGCAAGGACCAGCTGACGGTGAACGAGGACGGCACGAAATCGGTGCATGATCCGGACCGCATCGACTATCTCAAGCGTCATTTCGCCGCGGCGAAGCGCGCCATCGACGAAGGCGTGCCGCTGACCGGCTATTTCGTGTGGTCGCTGCTTGACAATTTCGAATGGTATTTCGGCTATGCCAAGCGATTCGGCATCACATACGTCGACTACGCCACGCAGGAGCGCATCCCGAAGGACAGCTTCATGTGGTACCGCGATTTCCTGGCTTCCCGCAAGGGCTGAGCGTCCGGCGATCGCCGTCGCGCGTTGTTCCATGAACGGCGTGCCGCGTCCATTCATGGCGCGGCACGCCGTTTTCGTTGCGATTCCGCCGTTTTTCGCTGCTGCAGGATTTTGCATACGTATGCTTAAGCGCTTAATGACACTCCGGTAAAAAAATTTACATTAACCCTCTTAACGTGAACGGTCGCGGGTTGTGGGGGATGGACATCAAACCGCTTCGATGTATTGAAACGATTGGTGTTTTCTGTATTTGAAGCGGGTTGACCATAGGGTTGCGACGGCACTGCGGCTGTGCGGCGAGGGCGCGGAGCGCAACTTAAGCGCTTGACAAACTTAAGGGGTTCATTTATGGTATAACTACCAGTTCATCAAAGGCAGGCAGAGAGGCCTGAGATGAAAAAGGCATCACCAATGGAGCATCGGTGCCGAGACTCCGGAAGTGATGGACAAGGATTCACAAGGAAGGATCGGAAGATGAATCTCAAGAAGATCGTCGCAGCCGGCATCGCGGCTGTCTGCGCGGTGAGCATGGCGGCCTGCGGTGGCAGCGGCAGTGGCTCCTCCAAGGTCACCGACATACAGTACAAGGACATCAAGCTTGGTCAGACCGGCAAGGACATCAAGGCCAATCTGAAGCTGTTCAGCCATCGTACCGATATGCTCAAGAACGACTATCCGGGAACGACCTGGAAGCAGTACATCGCCGAATTCAACAAGACCTATCCGAACATCAAGGTCACCGTCGAAGCCAACAGCGACTATGCCAACAGCGCCATGACCCGTCTGCAGGGCGGTGACTGGGGCGACATCATGATGATTCCGGCGGTCGACAGGGCCGAACTGCAGAACTACTTCATCTCCTACGGCTCCCTCGGAGACATGAACAAGGAGATCAAGTACGCTGTCAACCAGTCCTACCAGAAGAAGGTCTACGGCGTGGCTTCGGTCGGCAACGCCTCCGGCATCGTCTACAACAAGAGGATCTTCAAGGAGGCCGGCATCGACAAGCTGCCGACCACCCCGAAGGAATTCATCTCCGACCTGAAGGCCATCAAGGAGAAGACCAAGGCCACTCCGCTGTACACCAACTACGCGGCTGGTTGGACCATGGGCGCCTGGGACGCGTACATCGGCGGCACGGCCAGCGGCGATCCCAACTACATGAACAACGTCTTCACCCACACCAAGAACCCGTTCAAGGATCCGGGTGACGGCACCCACGCCTACAACGTCTACAAGATCCTGTATGACGCCGTGGCCGATGGCCTGACCGAGGACGATTACTCCACCACCGATTGGGAAACTTCCAAGAACAAGCTGAACAGCGGCGACATCGCCACCATGGTGCTCGGCTCCTGGGCGGTCTCCCAGATCCAGTCCGCAGGCGACAACGCCAAGGACGTCGGCTACATGCCGTTCCCGATCTCCGTCAAGGGCAAGCAGTACGCCACCTCCGCTTCTGACTACGCGTACGGCATCAACAAGAACTCCTCCACCACCAACCAGGAAGCGGCCATGATCTTCGTCAAGTGGCTGACCGAGAAGTCCAACTACGCCTACAACGAAGGCGGCGTCTCGATCGCGGCCGACGACGACAAGCTGCCGGACCTCTACTCCGACTTCAAGAACGTCAAGCTCATCGCCGACGAACCGGCTCCTGACGGCGAGGAGGATCTGTTCAACGACCTCAACTCCGATTCCGAACTCAACATCAACACCGGCGGCGACTCCCGTGTCCAGAGCATCGTCGAGCACGCGGCCAATAAAGACGAGTCCTACAACGACCTCGTCAAGGAGTGGAACCAGAAGTGGAACGACGCCCTTGATTCCGAAGGCGTCGACACCAAGTGATTCCGGAACGCCAGGCGTGACGGCGTGAAGTCGCGCATCCATCACTGAGGACTTCGGCTCGTTCTCGGCGGAACCAAGCCGAAGTCCTCTTCCATCGCAATTTTTCGTTAGGCAGAGAAGCAACCCAAAGAGGGGGATATCATGACTGCAGCAGCAGTGGAACCGACCGAGAAGGCCGAGATTCCATTCAACAAGCAGCCCCGAGATTGGCGTAAGGCGGGCGTCATCGTCGCCTTTTCCGCGATTCCGGTCGCACTGCTCGTAATCTTCACTTACTGGCCATTCGGATCCATGATCGGCTACTCGTTCTACAAGATGAAGTACATCGGCCCGCGCCAATTCGTCGGCCTCCAGAACTACATCGATGTCTTCACCCGTCCCGACACGCTTTCCTCCCTGAAGCTGAGCCTCTACTACATGGTCGGCGCGCTGATCCAGGTGGCGCTGGCGCTGTATCTGTCCACCATGCTGGCGTTCAAGGTCCGTGGCGGCAGCGCGTTCAAGGCCATCTACTTCTTCCCGTATCTGATCAACGGCATCGCGGTCGGCTTCATCTTCAAGTTCTTCTACACCCGCGGATACGTGTTCGACACCGTGCTCCAATGGTGCGGATTCCAACTCGACAACCTGCCATACTGGCTGAAAGACCAAAGCGTTAACAACTGGTCTCTGGTGGGCGCCTCCGTCTGGCGTTATCTCGGCCAGAACGTGATCCTGTTCATCGGCGCCATGATGTCGATCGATTCGACGCTGTACGAGGCGGCCGAAATCGACGGCGCCAACAAGTGGCAGCAGTTCAAGCACATCATCCTGCCGGGCATCAAGACCATCCTGGTGCTGAACGTCATCCTTTCGATCACCGGCTCGCTGTCCGCCTTCGAAGGCCCGTACGTCATCACCTCCGGCGCCAACGGCACCGCCACCTACTTCGTGCGCATGGACCGTCTCGCCCACACCAGCCAGAAGGTCGGCTTGGCATCCGCCATGGCAATCGTCCTGCTGATCATCATCCTCATCTGCGCGCTGTTGCAGAACCTGTTCTTCAAGTACGTGTTCAAGGATGCCGATGACGGCGTGGAGAAGGCAAGGAAGCAGGCGGCCAAGATCGAGCGCCAGCGCGCCCGCATGGCCAGGAAGAACGCTTCGGTCTTCAAGAACGGACCGAGCAACAAGGAAAAGGCGGTGGCATGATGACTGACGCAGTCGCACTCGCTAAGGAACGTTCCGCAGCCAAGACCGCGGGCTTCTGGTACAAGTTCAAGATCGGGGTGGCCGTATTCCTCAAGTATTTCTCTCTGATCTTCGTCGCTTTCATGATGCTGCTGCCGCTGGTCAGCTGCTTCGTGACCGCAGCCAAGACGGACAAGGAATACCAGAGCACGTCCGTCATGGACATGCCGAAGAACTGGTTCAACTTCGACAACTACGTGCAGGCGTTCGTCGCGTCGAACATGGCGGTCGCCTTCCGCAACTCCATCATCGTGGTGGTGGTGGTCCTGGTGGTCACCACGATCATCGGCACCATGCTGGCCTACGTGCTGAGCCGCTTCCAGTTCCCCGGCAACGGCCTGATCCGTGGCATGTTCGCCCTTGCGGCACTGCTTCCGGGCATCGCCATGCAAGTCGCGCTGTACAAGATGATGGTCAACTTCCACGCCGTCAACACGATGTGGGGCTACATTGTGATGATGTGCGGCACCGACGTGATCTCCATCTACGTGTTCATCCAGTTCTTCGAGAACATCTCGACCTCCCTGGATGAGGCCGCCATCATGGACGGCGCCTCCTACTTCACCGTCTACTACAAGATCCTGCTGCCGCTGCTGAAGCCGGCGATCGTGACCTGCGCCATCCTGAAGGGCGTCGGTGTGTACAACGAGTACTACGCCGCCAACCTTTACCTGCAGGACGCGAATCTGAAGACCATCGCCATCGCGCTGTACTCCTTCACCGGCCCGATGGGCAGCAAGTACAACCTGATCTGCGCCGGCGTGATCATCACGCTGCTGCCGATGCTGATCCTGTTCCTGATCTTCCAGAAGCAGATCTACAGCGGCATCGCAGCCGGCTCCGTGAAGGAATAAAAAACGTAACCTCCAACTTCCTTTTTCCACAACCAAGGGCCGCGCCAAGATTCATATCGCGGTGCGGCCCTTTTCTTTCCAGAATATTTGTTAGAAGGATTCACCATGTCTCACATCCCCAGCACGTTTGCTCCTCTGAACGAGGGCTGGACGTTGACCGCCGTCAACCCGGAAGCCGCTCCCGAGGCACTGCGCGCGACGCTCGCCGCGGGCATTCCGGCCACTGTGCCGGGAGAGGCCACGCTTGACCTGCTCAACGCCGGTCTGATCGACGACCCGTTCGACGGCGACAACGAGAACAAGCAGCAGTGGATCGGCGATGTCGATTGGCGATTCACCTGCCGTTTCGATTGGCAGGATGACGGCTCCGACCGTCACGACCTGGTGGCCTACGGCCTCGACACCATCGCCGACATCGCATTGAACGGCCGCCCGGTCGCCTCCACCCGCAACTTCCACCGTTCCTACCGTTGGGATGTGCGCGGTCTGCTCAGAGACGGCGCCAACGAACTGACCGTCACCTTCACATCCCCCGTGCGTGAATCCGACCACATGGAACAGGCCCGTGGCTACTATCCGCACACCGAACACCACGCCTTCAACCAGATCCGCAAGCCGAGCTATTCCTTCGGCTGGGATTGGGGCATCGACGTGGCCAACGCCGGCATCTGGCGCGAGATCGGCATCGACTCCTGGTCCGGCGTACGCATCGCATCCGTCCGTCCGCTGGTCGACGTCACCGCCGACGGCACCGGACTGCTCAACGTGCACGTCGAAATCGAACGCGCCGGCAAAGGACGCGTCATGTCCCCGTACGATTCCCATCCGGTCCGTCAGGCCGTGCCGGTGCACGCCGAAATCTCCGGCTTCGGCACGAATCTGTCCGTCGATGGCGTCGTGGCCGAAGGCCGCAACGAGGCCGTGCTGACGATCGCCGTGCCGGAAGCGAAGCTGTGGTGGCCCGTCGGCTACGGCGACCAACCGTTGTACGATGTCGACGTCACCGCCGGTGATGCCAAGGAAGCGTTCTGGAACGGCCATGTCGGCTTCCGTACCGTGCATGTGGACACCCGTGCCGACAACATCGGCCGTCCGTTCCAGATCTACGTCAACGACGTGCCGGTGCACGCGCACGGCTACAACTGGATTCCCGACGACGCCTTCATCTCCCGTGTCTCCCAGCGCGACTACGAGCGCGGCATCCGCGATCTTGTGGAATCCAACTCCAATATGGTGCGCGCCTGGGGCGGCGGCATCTACGAGTCCGACGAGTTCTACGACCTGTGCGACGAGTACGGCATCATGGTGTGGCAGGACTTCATGCTGGCCTGCGCCGCCTATCCGGAGGACGCCGAAACCAAGGCCGAAGTCGAGGCCGAGGCCCGCGAGCACATCACCCGCCTGTCCGAACATGCCAGCCTCATCGTGTGGAACGGCTCCAACGAGAACTACGTGGCCTACTCCGAGTGGGGCGGTTACAAGCAGGCCCTGCGCGACGACGACCGCAAGCCGAACGCATACGGATACGGCGAGAAGCCGTGGGGCGACTACTACTATTCCGAACTGTTCCCGTCCCTGTTGGCCGAACTCGATCCGAGCCGCTCCGCCTACCTGCCGAGCTCCCCGATGAGCTTCACCAAGTTCACGGGCGCCAACCTCGACACCGACGGCACCATGCACATCTGGGATGCTTGGAACCGCGCCGACTACACCGTGTACGCGCAGTACACCCCGCGCTTCGCCGACGAATTCGGCTACCAGGCTCCGCCGGCATGGAGCACCCTCACCGGTGCCGTGCACGACGGCAAGCTGGAACCGTTCGGCAAGCAGATGCTGGTGCATCAGAAGGCCTCCGGCGGCAACTACAAACTGGCGCGCGGCATGCGCTCGCACATCACCCCCGGCCACCTCGACGACGTGAGTTTCGGCGGCGTGGTCAACGGCAAGCCGTCCGACGGCGAGCACAGCTGGCTGATCCCCACCGACAACTGGGCCGATATCGAGGACTGGCACTGGGCATGCCAGCTGCAGCAGGCGCAGGCCATGCGCTTCGGCGTGGAGCACATGCGCTCCCTCGAGCCGGTGAACGCCGGCGCGCTGATTTGGCAGCTGAACGACGACTGGCCGGTCGTCTCCTGGGCCGCGGTCGATTTCAACGGACACCGCAAGCCGGTCTGGTATGCGTCCCGCGACTTCTTCGCGCCGCACCTGGCCACCATCCAGCCGCGCGTCTCCGAGGAATACCGTGAGACCCACAGCTGGGAAGGCGTGAAGACCGCCAACGACCACTTCGAGCTGATCGTGCTCAACGACACCCGCAAGGCGTGGAAGGGCTCCTGGAAGGTCGAGCGCGTGAACCTGTCCGGCGAGGTGCTCGCTTCCCAAAGCTTCGATGACGTCGAGCTAGGCGCGGTTTCCCATATCGGACTGCCGCTCAACGAGGACATCGTCTCCTATGGGGACGCCGGCAATGAGCTGGTCGTGGCCACCCCGTCCGACAACGCCTTCGCCCGCGTGGTCTTCAACCCGGCCGAGATCATCGACCAGAAGCTCGCCGCTCCCGCCGACGCGTTCGAAACCTCCGCCAAGGCCGTTGAAGGCGGCGTGGAGCTTACGGTTACCGCCAGAAGCTACGTGCGCGACCTGTTCTGCATGGTCGACAAGGTCGATGCCAAGGCGTCCGTCACCGAAGGCATGGTCTCCCTGCTGGCCGGCGAGAGCGTCACGCTGCACATCGCCACCGACGCGGTCTCCGATCCGGCCGCGTTCGCAGCGGCCAACGTGCTGCGCAGTGCCAACGATCTCAAACGCGAGTGGTGACGTCTTGGCCGCTGTCCGGGGAATGCCCTCCGGAACGATGGATGAGGAGGGCATTCCGCTGAACATTTCAGCATGACGGTTCCGCTTAAGTGAAAAATTAAGTGAAGGCGCCGCCGACCCTACGAAGCAAAGTGCCGTAAGCACTGGCTTCCTGCGGGGGTTGGTGGCGCCTTTGCTGTATGATGTAGGTGAACCGTTTAAGTTCGATTTCAGCAAAGAGAAGGTGCGGGTATGCCAGTTCAAAAAAGCAAGGTGACGATTTTCGATGTCGCCAAGGCGTCAGGCGTTTCCAGCAGCGCCGTCTCGTATGCCCTCAACGGCAAACCCGGAGTCTCCGAGGGAACCCGTGCCAAGGTGCTGCAGGTGGCCCATGAATTGGGCTGGAAGCCGAACGGCGCGGCCCAGGCGCTGGCCAAGGCGAAGACGCAGCGCATCGGCTTGGTGCTGGATTACGATCCCGAGCTGCTGTCCGTCGAATCTTTCATGATGGAGCTGATCTCCGGCTTGGGTGCCGAGCTGGAAAAGCATGATTATTCTATTCTGATTCGCATGGCGGTAGGCGAGGATGCCAAGCTGGCGATTATCAAGGACTGGATTGCCACCGGCAACGTCGACGGCCTGCTGCTGGTCAACGTCGAACTGGGCGATCCGTGCGTCGCGCTGCTGGAACAGCATACGGAAATGCCGGTTCTTGCGATTTCCGACGCTTCTGTGGCCGGCAACCTGCCGAGCCTGTCCAGCGCCGACGCCGACGCTGTGCGTCAGGCGGTGCAGTATCTGTATGACCTCGGCCATCGGCATATCGCGCGTGTGGGCGGTCCTGAGGCGTTGGCCCACTCGTATATCCGTGACGCCGCGTTCTCCGACGTGGCCGCCGAATTGGGCATACGGTACCGCTGCCTGCATACCGACTACACGCCTGAATCCGGACGTGAGGCCACCAATCGCCTGCTGGGTTTCGGAGAGCGTCCGACCGCCATCATCTACGACAATGACGTGATGGCGTTGGCCGGTCTTGGCGTGGCCAACGTGAAAGGCATCGCCGTGCCTGACGAATTGTCGCTCATGTCTTGGGACGATTCCTTCATGTGCACCGCGGCCTATCCGAATCTGACGGCCATGGGCCGCAACGTGGTGGACACCGGCAAGACGGCCGCACGGCTGATGCTCAGGCTCATCGACGGTGAGAAGGTCGGCCATATCATGGAGGAGCCGTACGAGCGGCGTGCGCGCGAATCCACTGGTCCCGCTCCCGCTGGGCGATGAACGCGTGGTGATTGCGCGTTGATCGCGCGATGGCGTGGAACTATGAAGCGAAAACGCCGCATGGCCATATGGCCGTGCGGCGTTTTCGTGTGTTTTCGCGTTGCGTGAAGGATTTTGGGCGGATTCGCGGGATTCGGACGGAATCTAGTCGAGCGAGAAGGTCTTGCGGATCAGATTCATCTGCACCCAGAAGCTGGCTCCGGCGCCGACGAATATCCACAGCAGCGGCACCAGCATCAGCGTCTGCTCCGGCGCGATCAGCACCACGATGATCGGCCAGATGTTCAGCAGAAGCGCGGCGAAGGCGATATGTGGCTTGCCCAGGGCGAGCCGGGCGGATTGCGTGAGCTGCTCGCCGACGCTCAGCTTGCTGCGGCCGGTCAAAGGCAGCACGAAAGCCAGCGCCGAGCCGACGACCGCGATGACCACGATGGTTACGCCATAAAGGACGGCTACGGTGTCGGTGGATTGTCTCGACAGGTACCACAGGTCGAACAGCGCCAATCCGCAGAACGCGGCGATTACCGCCGTCAGGGCAAGCGTGGTCGGGAAGCGGCGCTTGAAAGCCGCCCAGAAGCTGCGGAAGATGCCCTTGCAGGAGCCGCTTTGCAGTTCGCGCGCCACTTCGCAGGCCGCCGCGGTCGAAGCGCCGACCGTCACAACGGGAATGGAGCAGATGGTCCAGGCGATGCTGATCATCGCCATATCGCCGACGGTGCTCATGAAGTCGTTGAATGGATTGTCCTGACTGAAAATGCTGGCCATGGTCTCCTCCGTGGGTGGTTTTTGTGGTGCTGTGCAGGCGGTTGCCGGAACCGCTATGCGCTGAGATAGTCGATGAGCCGTTGCGCGGTTGTGGGATTCGGCGATTCCCGCACGATGCCGATGAGTGCGTTGGACTTGGCTGATTTCAGCCGGTTCCACTGCCGGAAGTCGGTCATCGAAAGACCGAACGGCTCGGCCTTGCCTTTGCCGCCGCCTTCGAAATCGGGATCGTCGGAATCCTTGAAGCCCTTCATCGTGACGAAATCGCCGGAAAGCAACGTGCGCTGCCGCTTGGTCAGCGACGAATCGAGATTGGTCAGATAGCCGTAGCCGGACAGCTGCTTGAAGGTCTTCGGCGTGGCCACGATCGCGTCTATCTCATGATTGGCGATCATGGTCTGCAGCTTGCTGATGCCGTTCTCGTCGTTGGAAAAATAGGTGTCGACGAGCACTCCGCCCTTGCGGCCTTCCGGCAGGTCCAGCCGTTTCGCGACCTGCGACTGCAGGCTTGCTGCCCCCTGCTGGCCGACGGCATCGTCGAACACCGCCACGTACAGTTTCGGCCCTGGTGCGGGTGCGAGGATCTGCACGGCGATGTATACGACCACGCAGACGATGGCCGCGATAACCACGGTGCGTGCCAGCAACTGGTCGCGGAAGTACTTCCATTTGCGGTTCCATGGCAGTTTCCGCAGTGTTTGGATGCGTGATTGGCCTTGGTATTCGTTGGCCGAGGAGAGTGTGTCGATGGCTTCGGCCTGCCGGCTGTCGATTTCGCCGCCTTTGTATGGTGTGGACGATTCCATGCCTGCTTCCGCCTCCCTGCGTCGCTGCGATGCCTCGTTGCTGCGGTGCCTGTGATGGCTTGCCGCCATTTGCTCCACTTAAGCGCTTAATATATACTGGTTTTCCGTAAAAGTCAATTGCGCTCATGGCGAGGTCGAGTCCTTTGCCGTGGTAACCGCTTGAAACAGCCCAAGGAGACAATGATGTTTGATCAGGGACCACATGTCGTGCTGCGCCGCGATGGCGTCTGCGTCGTGCTGAAGACGCCGGAAAACGAGATGCCGCAAGTCGAATATTGGGGCCGTGATTTCGGCATTTCCGGCGATGAGACCAGTCTGGCCCAGCTGGATGCGATGACGCTGAAGGTCACGCCGCTGCGTCCTATGCAGACCGTGATCCTTGAATTCGAGGCGCTGTGATGAGCGGGGAAACGATGGGCGGGGAAAACTTGCGGTCCGTCGATCCGCAGCCGGTCGACCCGCACCTGAACACGCTGACCCGTACGTTGTTCCGATCCTTGCACCAGGCAAGCGGCAAATTCGCCATGTTCGGCCACCAGAACGAAACCAGCAACGTGATCGGTCCGAACACCGATTCCGACGTACACGCGGTCACCGGCACCTACCCCGCGCTGTGGGGCAGCGACCTGAGCGGCGTGGAACGCGACGAAACCACCAATATCGACGGCTTCTCCATGGGCGACGTCCGCGACGAACTGCTGCGCGCCTACACCATGGGCGCGGTGACGACCATGAGCTGGCATTCCGCCAATCCGATCACCTTCGGCGGGTACGGGCACAATATGGCGCCCGGTTCCGTGGCGGCTGTGCTGCCCGGCGGCGCACGGCACGGGCAGTTCCTCGAATGGCTGGACCGCGTGGCCTCGTTCCTGGACTCGGTGGTGGACGGCGTCAGCGGCGAATCCGTGCCGATCGTATTCCGCCCGTTCCACGAGCACACCGGCGACTGGTTCTGGTGGTGCACCGGGTCACCCGCGCAACCCACCGACACCACGCCGGAACAATTCGTCGCCCTGTGGCGCATGACCGTGGACTACCTGCGCGACTCGTGCGGCCTACACAACGTGCTCTACGCCTACTCGCCCGACCGTAGCCGTATCGACATGAGCTCGGAAAGCACATGCGAGGCCGGGTATCTCTACGCCTACCCGGGCGATGAATATGTGGACGTACTCGGATTCGACGACTACTGGGACATCGCGCCCGCCGACGTCGAGGCAGAGCGGCCGCGTGAACGGCACGACGATCTGATCACCATGCTGACGGTGGTCGGGCGGCTCGCCCGTGAACGCGGCAAGATCGCCGCCGCCACCGAAGTGGGCTCGCCTGGCGAATTCGCGTCGCGGTACGTGATGAGCGCGGAAGACGAAGCCGCGCTGGCCGGCGCCGGCGCTTGTGCCAGTGCCGCGGATGATGGTTGCGCTGCCCATGGCGAATCGAATGCTGTCGGCTCCGGAACAGCCCAGACAGCTGCGCCGTCCGAATCCGATTCGCCGTGGACGCGCTACCTGCTCACCGCCGCGCTCGCCAACAGCGATACGCGTCGGGTGCTGTGGTACATGCCGTGGCGCAACGATCCGGGCGCCGCTGGAACCGGCGCATACGGCACTCCGGTGGAGGGGTCGCGTTATGCGGCTGATTTCCGCCGTTTCACCAAGCATCCTTTCATCCGTATGGCCAATACCCTTCCGCCGCTGTACTGATTCCCGGATTCCCGCGGCCATCCGCGCCGGTTGAGACGGCAATCGTCGTCGATGCCGGAGGCGCGGATGAAGGACTTGACGGCGCGGATGGCGTGTCCCACTTGCAGCTTAAGCGCTTAATCACTACAGTAGGGCACAGCGGCGAGGGAATATGACGAAGTTTCCCGAGCGCATAACCGAACAAGGTGCGAACGCAAAGGGCGCATGCACATGCGGCGCGTCGCTCATCGGCGCGCCGGAACGTGCGTTGCGTGAAAACCAAGTGCGCGATCGCAGGAAATCAGGAAAGGATTTGACATGGCTGTCGAAGACAAAAAATATCAGCTGGGAACGGCGGAAAACAAGGCGTTCCTCGACGCGGCCCGCGACAATCTGCTGAACTTCGGCACGAAGTTCCCGGCTCCCGACGGCAGCTCCTACTGGCTGGGCGACGACGGCACCCCATGGAAGGACCGCAATCGCGCCACTTGGATCACCTGCCGCATGACCCACGTGTACTGCCTGGGCGCATTCGTCGGTTTCCCGGGTGCCGAGGAGCTGGTCGACGCCGGTCTGAAGGGTCTCAAGGGCGCGCTGCATGACGACGTCAACGATGGCTGGTATCCGGAAATCACCCCCGAAGGCGGCTACACGCCCACCAAGCAGTGCTATGCGCACGCTTTCGTGCTGCTGGCCTCATCGTCCGCGACCCTGCTCGGTCGCCCCGGTGCCGCCGAACTGCTCGACCATGCCGAAAAGGTCTTCCTCGACAAGTTCTGGGACGACGAGACCGGCCTGTCCGTCGACACGTGGAACACCGAATTCACCGAACTCGACCCGTACCGCGGCCTCAACGCCAACATGCATTCCGTCGAGGCGTTCCTCGCCGTGGCCGACGTGACCGGCGACGAGACCTGGCGCAAGCGCGCGGGCCGCATCATCGAGCACGTGCTCGGCTGGGCGAAGGCCAACAACTGGCGCATCCCCGAACACTTTCATTCCGACTGGTCGCTCGACCTCGAATGCAACCGCGAGAAGCCGGACGACCAGTTCAAGCCGTACGGCGCGACTCCGGGCCACGGCATCGAATGGGCCCGCCTGATCACCCAGTGGGCCACCAGCACCTATCCGTCCGATCCGGCGGCCGCGTCCCCGTACATCGACGCCGCGGAGCATCTGTTCAACCGTGCGGTCGAGGATGCGTGGAACGCGGACGGTGCGCCCGGCCTCGTATACACCACCGACTGGGACGGCAAGCCCGTCGTGCACGACCGTATGCATTGGACGCTGGCCGAGGGCATCAACACGTCCTCCACGCTCGCCCGCGTGACCGGCAAGGAATCGTACGCCAAGTGGTATGCGACGTTCCTCGAGTACGCGGACAGCACGGTGATGGATCACGTCAACGGATCCTGGTTCCACCAGCTCGACCGCACCAACCAGCCGATCGGCACCGTGTGGCCGGGCAAGTCCGACCTGTACCACGCGACGCAGTCCATGATGATTCCGCTGCGCGACCCGAGTCTGTCCATCGCACCGGCGGCCAAGAAGCAGGGCTGAGCCTCCATCAGCCGGCGTAAAAAACGGCCTTCCCGTCCGTATGTTGTCACCGCGGATCGATTGATCCGGTGATTTCCATACGGACGGGAAGGCCGTTTTATGTTGCTTATGGACGCTTCCCGCGTGGGGCTTGTCGTTCCTTTTGCCGTTCCTTTAAGGAATCGTGTAAGGAAGTGCGTAAGGAAGCGCGGTCATTCGGCGTCCGCGGCGGACGCGTCCGCCTGCTTGCGGCCGACCTGCGTGAGCTGGTACGCGGCGAACAGCACCGCCAGCCAGATGACGCCGGCGATCACGGCGATGCGGTAGCTTGCGGAGAAGCACATGAGCACCACGACCAGCAGCATGAACGCGATCACCACGTACGGCGTCACATTGGCGAACGGCAGCTTGAACGCGATCTTGTCGAGCGCTTCCTTGCCCTTCAGCCCCTTAAGTTCGGCCGGGCCATCGCCAGCCGCAACCATGCGACGGAACTTGATCTCCGTAATCATGATCATGATCCAGTTGATCGCAGCCGCGATCGTGGCGATCGACATCAGGTAATTGAACGCGAATTCCGGCCATACGAACACGACGACAACGGCAATCGCAATAATTATCGCGGAAGTGATAACACCCCCAACCGGCACGCCTTTCTTGCTGAGCTTACCCAGGTAAGCCGGCGCGTTGCCCTGCTTTGCCAGCGAATACAGCATGCGGGAGTTGGCGTACAGGCCGGAATTGTAGACGCTCATCACAGCGGTCAGGCACACGAAATTGAGGATGCCGGCGGCCGCGTGCACGCCGACGGAATCGAAGATCTGCACGAACGGGCTGGAATCGCCGTCGATCTTGCTCCACGGAATCACCGCCATGATCACGCCGAGCGCGCAGATGTAGAAGACGAGAATACGCCAGATGATGCCGTTCGTGGCCTTCGGAATGGTGGTGCGCGGATTCTCGGTTTCGCCGGCGGTGATGCCGATGAGTTCGGTGCCGCCGAAGCTGAACATCACCACGACGAGCGCCATCAAGAGGCCCGTCCACGTGCCGTCGGCGTTGCGGGTCATCAGGCCGTGCGGCAGGAATCCGCCGTCCACGGTGAACCAGTTGGCGAAGCTCGCGCGAATGCCCGACGCGGTCGGCACGTTGGCGATCACGACATACAGGCCGCCGAGAATCATGGCCAGCACGGCCACGATCTTGATGATGGCGAACCAGAATTCGAATTCGCCGAACTTGTTCACGCCCATGAGATTCAGCGCCGCGATGGCCACGAGGAACACCGCCGCCGACACCCACTTCGGAATGTTCGGGAACCAGTAGTTCACGAACGAGCCGACCACGGCAAGCTCCACCATGGCCACCAGCACGTAGTTGAACCAGTAGTTCCAGCCGGAAATGAAGCCCGCTCGCCGTGACCAGTAGCGCGTCGCGTAGTAGCTGAACGCGCCAGCCTTCGGATCCTCGACCGCCATCTCGCTCAGAGCGCGCACGATCATGAAGATCGCGAGACCGCCGACGAGGTAGGCGAGCAGAATGGACGGGCCGGCCAGCTGAATGGATTCGCTGGAGCCGTAGAACAGGCCGGTGCCGATGGCGCCACCCAGCGCGATGAGCTGGATATGGCGGTTTTTCAACGATTTACGGAGCGTCGGCGGAACCGGCACGTCGTCGGTTCCACGCGGCTTCTTTGCGGCGGTGACGTCGCTCATGGAGATTTCCTCTTCTCTGTTTCCTTGCGATTGTGCGTTGTGCGTTGCGCTCGCTGCTTGCGTTGCGTGCTGTTGCACGCTTGCATGTGCTTGTTTTGCTTGCTTTTTTGCGATTCGCCCTTTGTGAGGGAACGTTTCCGATTGTAGCGGGAAGCGGCGGGCAAAGTGTTGGTTTGTTCGTTCCGGAATGTCTGGTTTGCTTAACGGGTTGTTTGGTTTAGAAGTTCGATTCGCGCGATTGCTGTGCGATTCGAACGCGCGATTTGGACACGTGTTGCAGATGTGCGGTTTGGCGCGTCTTTCCAAGCTTCATGGTGTTCAATGGAATGAGGGGCTACGAACGGAGGTCGACATGGCATTCGTCAAGGACATGCTGCGAATGTGGGCGCATTCGTGGAAAAGATTCATTTCCATCGCCATGATCACGTTGCTCGGTGTGGCCGTGCTCACCGGCATTTACGCGGGCTGCCGTGACGCGTTCCGCAGCACCGACCGCTTTTTCGACGCGCAGGGCCTGCACGACGTCCAGGTGCTGTCCACCGCGGGCCTGTCGAACGGCGATATCGCCGCGTTGCGCAAGGTGAACGGTGTTGCGAAAGTGCAGGCGGAACGGTCGCAGGAAGTGACGTTCGATTTGGACGGCCGCAAGTCGGCGACCATGCAGGAAATCGGCACGAACGGCATCGACCAGCCATACTTGCAGGAAGGGCGCATGCCGAAAAAAGCCGGCGAAATCGCGGTAACCCGAAAATTTATTCGCGATTCGGGCAAGCATATCGGCAGCCGCCTCACCGTAACCCCCGAATCGGCTTCCTCCGATACTTCCGATACTTCCGATACGAACGGTGCGGACGGCACGAATGAAACGAACGGCACGGACGAGGCGCCGAGCTTCCCGACCAAGCTCACCATCGTGGGCGTGGTGCTCGATCTGCAGAACCTGAGCAACCCGGACGGCTACTCCGCCATGACCTCGTTCCGTTCCACCGCCACCACCGACTACACGTTCTTCGCGCCGTCCGATGGCGTGACCGGCACCCTCTGCACGTCCGCCACGCTGCTCGTCAAGGGCGCGGCCGCCGAAAGCACGTTCGACGAATCGTACGAAAACACCGTCAAGCAGGTGACCGACCGCATCGACGGCACCGTGAAAACCGACCGCCAGAAGGCCCGCCGGCAGGAACTGCTCGACGCGGGCAACAGGAAGATCGCCGACGCGCGTGCGGAGGCCGACAAGAAGTTCGCGGACGCGCAGTCGCAGATCGACGCGAATCGGCAGCAATTCAACCAGCAGGTCGACCAGATTGTCAGCATGCAGGCGGGCGCGGCAGCTGCGGGAGCTGCGGCAAACGGCGCGAACGCAGGTGCGGCGGCGGCCGCAGGTGCAACTACCCCCCAACTTGACGAAACCACGCGTGAAACAATGCGTGAAACCATCATCGCCGCTAGTCCCGAACTGACGCAAGCCAAGCAGCAGCTCGACCAGGCGCAATCGCAATTGAACGAGCAGAAGGCAAGTACCGAACAAACGCTGAAAACCAAGGAAAACGAGCTGAAAACCAGCATTCCGCAAGTACGCTGGTATGTGCAGGACCGGCAGTCGCTCGGCGGGTTCAGCGCGCTCAAATCCGACCTCGACTCCATCCAGTCGCTCGGCAACGCGTTCCCGATTGTGTTCCTGCTGGTGGCCGTGATGATGAGCCTGACCGCCATGGCGCGCATGGTCGAAGAGGACCGCTCGCTCATCGGCACGTACGTGGGGCTCGGCTACGGGCGGCTGGCGGTCGCGTCGCGCTACCTGCTGTTCGCGCTGCTCGCCTGCCTCATCGGCGGCGGCCTCGGCCTGATCGCCGGCTTCCTTGGCATTCCTGCGTTCCTGCTGGTCGTATTGCAAGGCATGTATGTGATGCCCGGCCTGCGACTGGAATACGACTGGCTGTACGGCTCGCTCGGCATCGCGCTGTTCGTGGTCGGCGTGCTCGCCGCCACCATCTACGCGTGTGTGCAGGAAATGCGGCAGACGCCCGCCTCGCTGCTGCGTCCGAAAGCGCCGCGCGCCGGCTCGCGCATTCTGCTGGAACGGATTCGGCCGGTCTGGAATCGCATCGGCTTCCTCGGCAAAGTGACCGCGCGCAACATCTTCCGCTTCAAGTCGCGCCTCATCATGACGGTCGGCGGTGTGGCCGGCTGCACCGCGCTGATCGTCTGCGGCCTGGCCATCAACGACACCGTCGCAGACCTCGGCATCAAGCAATACCGCGACATCTACCAGTACGACCTGATGGTGGTTTCCGACGATTCGGACGCGTCGGCGATGCGCACGAAGGTCGCGTCAGACGGGCGCGTCACGTCGTCGCTTGACGTGCGCATAGAATCGGGCGATCTGGCGATTTCGGGCGGTGGCGACGGTGACAGCGGCAAGGCCGGCAGCAGCGGCAGCGAAAGCATCCAGCTGGTCGCGGTGCCGGAAAAGCATCTGTCCGATTTGGGCGAAATGGTCACGTTGCAGCCGGTCTCGTCCGGCATGCTGGGCACGTCCGGCGTCGGCAAAACCGGTTCGCTGAAACTCGATGACGATGGCGTGATCGTCGCGCAGTCGGCGGCAAGCGCGCTGGGCGTCAAGGCCGGTTCCAAGGTGCGACTGACCAACGGCGACGGTGTGCGGGCCACGGCGAAGGTGAGCGCGGTGAATCGCAACCTCATCGGCTCGGATGTGTATGTAAGCGAAACCTACTACGCCAAGCTTTTCGACTCGAAAGACGCGAAGAACACCAAGAATTCCAAGAGTTCCGAGGATTCCGAGGCTCTGACGTGGAACGCCGTGCTCGCCAAGCTTTCCGGCTCCGACACTTCGCAAACCGACTATGCGGAATCGCTCGAAGAGGACAGTTCGGTGATGAAGGCCGTAAGCTGCGCGCATATGGCCGACAGCTTCAAATTCGACCTCATGGGCGCGGTGGTGGCGCTGATTGTGGCGCTTGCCGGCGGTCTGGCGCTTGTGGTGCTGTTCACGCTCGCCAATACGAATGTGTCGGAACGCGTGCGCGAGATGGCCACGCTCAAGGTGCTTGGCTTCTTCGACCGCGAAGTGCACCATTACGTGAACCGTGAGATGATGATCCTCACCGTCATGGGCGTGATACTGGGCCTGCCGCTTGGCCGACTCGTCGGCGGCATGCTGACGATGGCGCTCAACATGCCCTCGTTGTATTTCGAGGTGGAGGTCAAACCGTTGAGCTACGTGATCGCGGCCGCGGCGACCATGACGTTCGCGCTGCTCGTGCAGCTGTTCGTCAACCCCGTCCTCGACCGCATCGACCCCATCAGCTCCCTCAAGTCCGTGGAGTAGCGCCCCTCCGAAGCCCTCTCAGTTCTTCGGGTAGCGGTAGCTGTGGGGGAGTTGGGTGGTGAGCTGCGGGTCGAGGCCGAGTTCCTTCAGTTGGCGGTCGATTTCGAGGCGCGCACGTTCCACAAGTTCGGCGCGACGGCTGTCCAAACCGTTCAGCCCCTCCTGCTTTTCCAGCGATTCCAACGTCTCCGCCATACGCTTGAGCCGGTCCTGATGGTGCAGCAGCGCACGCACCTGCGCATGTTCGCGTACGATCTCACGCCAATCGGATGGCGTGTGCGCAATCTCCCGAACCGCGGTGACCGGATGCACGTCGGCCACCTGATATGTGATCGAGCCAAGCAGCGGCATCAGGAACACCGTGATCGCGCCGGCTGCGACCAGTGTTGACGCGGTGTCGCTTTGCATGGTGCCGACCTTCACCGCCAGCGATGTGACGGCGACGATGATCGGCAGCGCGGTCGTGCAATACAGCGCTACGGTGACGCGATGATGCGATGACAGCGGATTCTTGCGTTTGTCGAGCGACATGGCGATATATACCGGCACCGCGCGAATCAGCATGAGCATGACGATGAACGCGACGAGCAGTGCGGGCCGGCTTGCCACGGCGCGCACGTTGATCGCGGCGCCTGACACCACGAAAAACACAGGAATAAGGAAGCCATAGCCGACACCCTCCAACTTCATTTCCAGCGACTTGCTGCCGTCGGGGATGATGTAACGCAGGATAAAGCCTGCGGCGAACGCGCCGAGCACCGCGTCAAGTTCGAACAGTGCGGAAATGGTGACAAGGAAGATGAGCAGGAATGTGGTCAGTCGCATGAGCGTTTGCGATGACGTGTTCGCATTTTCCGTAAGGAAACGGTACAGGCGATGGCCGGTTCTCAGTGCTTTCGTAGGTAGCATCGCGCACAGTAGGCAGATGACAAGGAACGCGCCGAGCACGAGCATGGTTTGCCAGCCGGTTCGGGTGGATAGCAGGATGGCCATGGCAAGGATTGGGCCGAGTTCGCCCCACGTTCCGTACGAGATGATGGCGTCGCCGATGGGGGTGCCTTCGAGGTTGCGTTCCTTGAGAATCGGCATGAGCGTGCCGAGCGCGGTGGTGGTGAGTGCGATTACCGTGGCCACGCCGTTGATGCCTTGCTTGGTGAAGAACGGAAGGAATGTCACAACCAGCCAGGCGAGGCCTAGCGTGATTCCCCATGTAAGCAGTCCGACTTTGCCTTGATGTCCGGCGAGTCGTTTGGGGTCGATTTCGTAGCCGGCGAGCAGGAACAGGAACGCCATGCCGAGCTCGTTCAAGAGTTTCACGGCGTCGTTTACTTCGATCACGCCTAGTCCGTACGGGCCGAGCGCGGTTCCGGCGGCGAGCAGCAGCACGGTTTGCGGAATGAACTTGCCCGGGATCAGCTGCGCCACGATTGGGCTGACGGCCGCCACCGCCATGATGATGGTTAATGAAACGAGCTCTTGCGTCATGTTTCCAGCCTAGTGAGTCTGCGTGACGGTGCTCGGATACGCGGTGACCCCCATGACGCGCTGAGGGTGGGGTTAAGTTTTTGTTAATTTTATGGGGGGGGGGTCTATGAGCTTTTATTATCCGTGGAAAATGGCGGAACTGTTTTGTTTGAAGGTTGGTCCCCTCTTTTCGTTGAAGGGGTTAAGTTTTTCGTTCGAGGGTTTTAACGAGGGTGTTAATGGAAAGAGCCCGATATGATGCTGAATCGAGCTGTTTAGGCGATTTAGGGGGTGTAAAAAAATGATTGATGGCAAATTCACAGCAAAGGAGCGTGCGTATCTGGCCAGCCTGCCAGCGGTCAAAAGCGTGAGCCCATCCCATATCCGGTATACCGATCGCTTTAAGGTCGAGGTCATGTGCCGGTACAACGCGGGCGAATCGCCGTCGGCCATCTTTCGGGAGGCGGGTCTCGACCCCAAGCTGATCGGCTACAAGCGCGTGGAACGGTGCATCGCGCGCTGGAAGCAGCAGGAGGAGCGGAACAAGCGCAGGAACGAACATACGAACCATTACATGCAGGATTGTGATGACGAGCTGGAAGCCATCGAACTGCGCGGAGACGATGTGGATCAGTCCGTGGTGGATCTTTATGGCGCTGGCGCGGCAGGGACGTCGGGAAGCGACGTCGCGACGAGAAACGTTGGCGCGTCGGGAAGCAACGGCGTGCAATCGCAAGGCTCGGACAAGTCGCAGGAATCGCGCGCATCGCAGGATATGCTGTCGAAACTTGCACAGGCACAGCTGACCATCAACAAATGCGACATGCTGATAGCCAAGCAGGCGTTGCGTATCGACGAGCTGGAACGCGTGCTGCGGAAGTTCATCCAGTGATGCGTGCGAAACGTATGAAAAACATGGAACGTACGGAAGGCGCGGAACCGTCTTTCAACGAGATAATCGACGTTTCCGACGATATGCGCAGACGGCGTGGCCGCCGCAGGAAAACCGTCGCCATGCGTGTCTCCGCTGCGCTGTTGATCGTCATTTCCATTTGCATCGGCGGTTTTCCGGCGATGCTGCAATACCGGTCGGCGCACGAACTGTCGAATACGTCGGACCAGTCCGCACGTGCGGTTGCGGGTTGGCCGTATCCGCAGGCCGACGACGCGATCGCCGCGGCCAAGGAATACAACAAACGGCTCGCCGCATCGGGCCAGCCGATCCTCGGCGAGGCGAAGGATCCGTTCTCCCAGGCGCAGGGCAGCTCGCGGTCCAGCGAATCCGGTTCCAACGAATCAGACAGCGCCAGCGCCAAAGATACGGAATATCAAAGCCTGCTGGATTCCGGCAGCGGTGTGATGGGCACTATCCGCATTCCGAAAATTTCTGTGAAACTGCCGATTTACCATGGCACGTCGCAGTCGGCACTTGCGTCCGGTGCGGGGCATTTGTATGGCAGTAGTCTGCCGGTGGGCGGCAAGAACACGCATGCCGTAATCACCGGGCATCGCGGGCTTGTGGATGCGATGATGTTCACCCGATTGGATGAAATGCGCGTCGGCGACTACTTCTACATCGAAGTGATGGGCCGCACGCTCGGCTACAAGGTGGATCGCATTTCGGTAATCGAACCGAATGACACTTCGAAGCTGAAGATCGTTCCCAGCGAAGACCGGGTGACGTTGATGACGTGCACCCCGTACGGCGTTAATACGCATCGACTGTTGGTTTCTGCGGTGCGCTCGCCGATTCCCGACGTGGTACCGGCGGAGCATGATGCGGCGAAGGATGCGCGAACGATTGCGACCACGGCCGCGGTGGTCACGTTGCTGCTCGGTCTGCTGCTGGCATGGTTGCGCGGGCGACCGTGGCATATCCGTAGGCATGCGGCTTGGTGGCCGAAGCGTGGCTAACGACCGCTGTTTGCCGATGCCCCCTGCCGGCTTTTTTATTCGGGTATCACCCATATTGTGAAACGTTGCGATTGCAACGGTTGACGATGGTATAATACCTCGACTTTCCCGCACTTAGGGTGTGCATCTCCCGACGTCTTTTCTCCTACATTCAAGATGGGAGCGCCGGAAGTGTATCCGTACTGGACATAGCATGTGCCGGTGCGTGATGCGCGGACGGTGTTAGAGACGGAAACCGCGTTGAAGCGCGGTATTAAGGGGACAATGCACATGAGGCATGTACATGAATCTGAGGCAAAGCCAAAAGGGAACTTTGCCAAGCGAATCGTAGCTGCGGTAGCCGCGGTCGCCATGCTTGGTGGCATGGGCTACGCCACCACTTCTACTGCACTAGCCAATGACGTCAATGCCACTGTTGAGCAGCAGAATGGTATCAGCATTGGTCTGCATGATTACAATCGCAACTCCATCAACAATAATCATGCGTTGCATTTTAAGAACGGAAGAGACGAAACCGGCTATAACCGCTATGTTCAAGATGGCAAAGGTGCGTACACGGGCATTGTGAAGCCTCTGCTGACTAACGGTTACCCGACCATGGCGGATGGCAACGGATCGCTGGATTATCTCTTCGGCGGTGCGTCTGATAATACCGTTGTGACTAATCACACGCCGGAAGGTGGTTTGCTGACTTCGGATGGTCAAGGGAATTACAGTTTCGATGCGGCGTCGAAATATGCGAAATATGACCACAATAGCAATCGATTCGAATTGACCAATCAGACCCAGAGCGGGAATCGTGACCCGCTGTTCACGCCGTTTGGCAATGACAGCGACGACAATAGGTATTCGTTCGGCATGAACCTTGGGGCCGATTTCTATATGCCTAAAGATGGCAAAGTCAACAATCAGAACATGGTGTTCGACTTTACCGGTGACGACGATGTGTGGGTGTTCATCGATGATGTGCTGGTGCTTGATTTGGGTGGTATCCATCAGGCGTTGGGTGGCAGCATCGATTTCGCCGCCGACAAGATCAAGTACGACAAGGTTCAGAGTCATGGAGACACTCCTGCCGCAACAATCACCGAGGCATTTAGAAAAGCGGGAAAGAAGTGGGATTCCAAGGCGTATGCGACACATCATCTGAGCTTCTTCTATCTGGAACGCGGCGACGGCGGATCCAACTGCAAGATCAGTTTCAATCTGCCGGTGAAGCCGTCCAAGGCCATTGACATTGAAAAGCAGACATTGGGCACTATTCCAGCCGGTCAACAGTTCCAATTCCAGCTGTTCGCCAATGGCTCGCAAACGCCATATGAAGGCAAATACAGCGTTTACAATGCGTCCACCAATCAGGTTGTCAGCTCTGGTTTCACCGGTTCGAACGGTGTGATCACTTTGGCCAAAGGCCAATTTGCTCGTGTGCAATCCAATGATTTCTCTGATGACACAACCTATTCGGTGCGTGAGCTGAATTCCGGCAAATACACTGTTTCCGCGAATGGTGAGGCGTTGTCGCAGCACAACGATGGAAATGGTGGTTCCTATGCGGAAACCCATTCTTTCAAGGTGAGCGATACCAGCCATGTGACTGTTATCAATTCCAATGTGAAGCCACAAAACAATAAGACCATCGAAAAGGTCGTTGGTGGTGATGGCGACCAGTACGAGTTGCATTTGAATGCTTCGGGTGATAGCGCTTCTTCCGAAACCACTATCGCCACGCCAGCCGACATTGTGCTGGTCATGGATAAGTCCGGCAGTATGCAGGATGAAAACGACAATCGTGATACTAACGCGAAGAACGCGGCAAATAAGCTTGCTGAGAAATTACTGACCAAGGCGAATTCCGAATTATCGGAATCTCAACAAGTCCAAATGGCGGTTGTGACATTCAGCGACAAGGCCTCGACTAAGCAGAGCTTCACCACATCTGTCGACAAGATCAAAACAGCTGTGTCCAGCAAGCCTAATGGTGGAACCAACTGGGAGGCCGCGCTTAAGAAGGCGAATAGTCTGCAAGGACGCACGGGCGTGAGGAAACACATCATCTTCCTGTTCGATGGCAATCCGACGTTCCGTACGACCTCGTACAGCGGGTGCTATTCCGATGATTATTGGGGTCGTCGGATTGCTCATCCGGAATATACGACCCGAGCGTCCTGCCAAGCACAACGGTACATGTGGGGTGAAAATCCTGATGGTGGTTCCGATGGCGCGTACGGTGCAGGAGATAGCGATGAATACGGTTTCAATTATGCTGCCGCTCTGGCCGAGGCTAACAATCGTGGCGATGATGCCGCACTCTATGTGGTGAAGGCTTCGACTGACGCCAATAGAATGTCCGATTTCGCCCGTGAAGCCAATGCAGTGAACGGTAAGGAATTCGATGGCACGAATGCTGAGAATCTGACGCAAGCATTCGACCAGATCTATTCCAGCATCACCTCATCCGCGAAGATCAAGGTCTTCTCCATCACTGACACCTTGTCCCAGTGGGTCGACCCGGTCGATTTCGCTGGCGTGGCCGACGGTGCCGATATCACACAGTATGTGACGGTGAAAAACGGCAATAAGGTGCTGACGAACGAATATACGGCCACGTACGGTGTCGATCAATCTGGCAATCGCACGGTGACGGTGACGTTTAACGGCACAGACGGTATCGTTGCTGAGAAAGCCGACAGCATCGACGTATCCTTCAAGGTCAAGCCAAGCGATGCCGCCTATGCCACTTATGCCGGCAACCAGCAATACCCGAATGCGGGAGAGCCGAATACTGGCACCGCATCTGCGGGCCAGCGGGGATTCTATTCCAATGTGGACGCGCGATTAAACTATTGCGTGCTTACCGAGGTTAATAGAGCTACGTCATGCGCACGGACTGAAGTCGAGTATCCGCATCCTGTGGTGCAGGTGAAGCTCGGCAAGATCAAGATCGTCAAGCAATGGTCGGATGGTGCGAGCAAGCATGATGACGGTTCCGTTACGGTGCAGTTGCAGCGTAAGAAGAGCGGCGATTCCAATGCTCAGCTGGAGAACGTCGGTGGCGTAATCCCCCTGAATAAGGGCAATGGTTGGCAGACGACTGTCGACAACCTGGTTCCTGGATACACGTATTCCGTAGCGGAAATCTCTGGTAATGACCGATATGACGTCTCCTATACGGGAAACAATGTCGACTTGACCAAGCAGATGGTGTGGTCTTCCAATGCCGATGCGGGCACGTTGAACGCGACCATCACTAACACGTTGAAGACGGTTGCCCTGGAGAACGCGATTTCGGTGAAGAAGGACCTGGCCGGACGCGAGTGGAAGACCTCCGACACGTTCGATTTCACTCTGGCGGCGAAGGGCAATGCGCCGTTGCCGGATAAGTGCGAAGCCGATCAACCTTGCACGGTGAAGGTGAACTCCGATTCGGGCAGCCATACCGCGTCCTTCGGCAACATCACTTACAACGCTGGCGATGCCTCTTACACGTATTACGTGACGGAGGTCAAGGGCTCTATCGCTTCATTGCATTATTCGCAGGCGAAGTATGAGGTTGTCGTGACTGTCGCGAAGGACTCCAACGGAGAGTGGAAGGCTTCCGTGAAGTCCGTGACCAAGGTGCTGGATGACAACGGTGCAGCGGTTCCCGAATCGCAAAGTGCTGCTACTGAACCTGTCACCTTCACCAACCGATATGTCGCGGTGTCGGCGTTGCCGTTGACGGGCGGAACGACGGATCGTCAGTGGCTGTTCGTTGGCGGTGTGATCGGCGGACTCGCGGTGCTGCTTATCGGCGCTGCCGAAATTTGGAATAACAAGAAGCGACTCGTCTGAGTTGCTGTGTGAGGCCGGAATGCCTACCAGCTTGAGGGCATTCCGGTCGGCAAATCAAAATTTGCGGATCGCGGGAGCAAGTTGGGTTCCCGCCTCCCGCGATTGCAAAAACAAGTAATCAAACAATAAGGAAGAGAGGATTCTCATGAAGATGAGGAAACTTTTCGCCGGCATCGCCGCCGCGGCGACGCTGCTGGGTGGCATGGTCCTGGGCGCAGCCAGCGCACAGGCTGATGGCGCTACGGTAACGGACAACGCAACGTTCACGTTCACCGCGGAAACCGAAGAGCAGTTGACCCACGCTAATCTGACCGCATACAAGATTGGTGATTACGTCCAGTACGGTTCTGACCAGAGCGTTGCCTACGGTGTGGTGACGAACTCCGCCAATAAGGCTGCCGTTGACTCCGCGTTGAAAGCTGCCGGTGTGGATACTTCGGATTCTAAGGTGGACCATCTGGCCGCAGCCCTGAATGCCGGCACTCTGGATGTTTCTGCTGCTCGTCCGTGGGCTTCTCCTGAGAAGACCCGTAAGTTTGCTAATGCTCTGGAGAGTGAAGGCAAACTAACTGCTGTGACGTCGTTCACTCTGGGCAAGCCAGTTCCTGCTACGAATGGTAGTGCGGATGCTAAATACACTGCTACCGCGACCCTGCCTGCAGGTATCTATGTGTTCATTGATTCCGCGTCTGCCACTGGTTCTGTGACCAAGGCAATCCCGATGATTGTCGCTTCCGGCACCGTTAACGCTGAGAAGAAGGTTCTAACCGATCCGACTGCCGCTGCCACCGTGAACATGAAGAACACCAACAACCCCGGAAAGACTAAGGAAGTCAATAAGCTTTTTGCTGCCATCGGCGACATTCTGACCTATACCCTTACCGGTACTATCGCGAACCCGGCTCCGACCGAGTTCAAGTTCACCGATAAGCCGGGCACGGGTCTGACCATCAAGGCTGGTACTTTCAAGTTCTATGCCAATGATGTTCAGATTTCCGACGCAGACGCTGCGACTGACTTCAGTGTTCCAGCTAATGACGTGACCGGTAGCACGGATGCATCCTTCGATGTGACCGTGAATGATCCGTCCAAGTATGCAGGCAAGACCATCAAGGTCACCTTCCAAGCAGTGATTAATGATGAGGCCGATGCTGAGAATGGTGTTGTCAACAAGCTTGACAACTACGGCACTGACGTTGAAGCCCCTACCAAGTTCACCGGTTTCAATTTCACCAAGGTGGATTCTGATGGCAAAGGCATTAAGGACGTTACCTTCCAGGTGAAGGATAAGGATGGCGTTCCGCTGTATTTCGTGAAGCAGGGGGACGGTTCCTACAAGAAGGCTGCTTCTGCTAACACTCAGGGCGCAACTACTGATGTCACGACTGGTACTAACGGCCAGTTGTCCTTCACCGGTCTTGATAAGAACAAGATCTACACCGTCACGGAAACTGTGCGCGCCAGCGATGCCTACCTCAACATCATGCCGAGCTTTACTGTGTCTTTCAGCAAGGAGGACGGTTCAGCTGTTCTGACCGCCACTTCCGATCCGTGGGGCCTGGTCAACACGTCTGAAAAGACCGTGAAGAACATCAAGTCCATCACCCAGCTGCCGCTCACCGGCGCTGCGGGAACCATGCTGTTCACCGTTGTGGCTCTGCTCGTGGCTGGCGCTGGCGTGACCATCGCCATCAAGTCTCGTCAGAACGCCGAGGCCTGATCGCCCATCTCTGACGGTGTTCGTTAAGAACGCCAATTCGGAGTGATTTAAGGTCGACCCATTATGGGTCGGCCTTTTTGTATTGCTCTGTATTTCATGTGGGATTGCTTGGATTGCGCCATATTACGTTGCTTTGGACGTGCCACCCGATGTGGGTGGACATTGCGTTTTTCGAGGGTATAAGGCGTTTCAGTGGGATGTGTTGCAACAAACGGAATCTGGAAACGTGAACCGTTATGGGGGCTGTTAGTCAGGGGAGTGAAGTGGGGGTATTGCACGGAAGGAGGGCCATAGAATCGCAGGCACATCCGCAAAAGAAAGCAATGAAGCATCAATGGGAGGTATTGCGATGCGCAGTGGGGGAGCATTCAGTGACGAGGAGATTCAACTGTTGCGTGGATTGCCGGCTGTTTCCAATGTGACTCGTGATCGTATCACCTATTCCGACACATTCAGGCAAGTGTGCACCATCCGATATCTTGCGGGGGAGTCGCCCACCAAGATCTTCCGCGAAGCGGGTCTGCCGCCGGAATTGGTTGGTTACAAGCGTATCGAGCGCAGTGTGGCGCGGTGGAAGGATGCGGCCATCAAGTCGGTGAGCGGCAGCGACACCATGACCGATGGTGAGATCATAGCGCAGCTTGCGGCGCGGTATAAGCGTGCGTTGGCGACGAGGCGGAGTCTTGAAGACATCGCCAATACGGCCACTGAGCCGAAGCCTGCCGCAACGGCTGCGTCGAATGACGTTCATCCGTTGTCTCTCGGACTGTTCGACGGTGATACGGCCGGCATTATTATCAGGCAGCAGGCTCGTCGTATCGACGAGCTCGAGCGCGATGTGGTGAGGTTGCGCAACAAGCTGGACAAGGAAGTCGGGCCCAATCCTGCCTCCGCTGAGGCCTGACTTATGCTATCTAGCTTATAGATGGCGGATGGTGTGCCTTATTTGCCAGTTCAGGGGTACAAAACATGCCCTCGAACTGTCTATTCCCGTCCAACACCCGCCATCTATAAGCCAGACGGGCCCGGGGATCGGTCCGATCAGGAGATCAAAGCCTCGAGACTGTCGAAGTCCAGCACTTTGCCGTGCCGTGTGGGGAAGGATTCGATGCCGCCATAGACGACGAACTGATGGTCTGTGTCCACTCCCATGATCGGCGCGAGATCCTCCAGGTTCTCGAAAGCGCTCGGCCGGTACGTGGCGGACGATTTGACCTCGACTGCGTACAGTGGTCTGTCACCCTTCCGATGCCCAGCAGATTGGCCGCCAAGCCAGTGTCATAGAAGTATAGTTTTAGAAAATCGCTCATGCTTAAGCGCACTAGGTAGGGTGCAAAGTCCGTCCGGAACGCCATATAATGTCCCTGTACTAGGTGGTTCAAGGGGGCTTAAACTGATGGCAGGCATTTTGCGAGGAGGCACGTGTGGCGGGTCGAGAAGCAGCGAGTCGCAAGATACGCGCACCTACGTTCCGCCGACGTTCGCCGAGGCGACCGATGTGTCCGAAGAGATTCGCGAGCGTCGTGCCGACGTGGGTAGATCCATTGCCCTGCGTGTGCTTGCGGCGGTGCTGATTTTCTCCGCAATCGGCATTGGTCTTTTCCCGAAAGTGCTGCAATACCAGTCCGCGCAAAAGCTGGCGAGCACGTCCGCCCGTTCCGAACAGAGCGTCGCGGGCTGGCCGTATCCGCAGGCCGACGAGGCATTCGCCGCAGCTGGGGCGTACAACAAGCGTCTCGCCAAGTCGGGGCAGCCGGTGATTGGCGAGGCTGAGGATCCGCTCGCCGAGTTGTACAACAACAATCAGTCTGGCTCCAGCGACGGTTCTGGTTCCAGCTCGACGGGCGCAGACGCCACTGGCGATGGTAACAAGGATTCCGCTAGCTCCAAAGACGCGGAATACCAGCGTTTGCTGGATACTGGCGATGGCGTGATGGGTTCCATCCGCATTCCAAAGATTTCTGTGGATTTGCCGATTTACCATGGCACGTCGGAGCAGACGCTTGCGTCCGGTGCGGGGCATTTGTATGGCAGTAGTCTGCCGGTGGGTGGCAAGGATACGCATGCGGTGATTACCGGACATCGGGGTTTGGTTGAAGCCTCAATGTTTACGCGTTTGGATGAGATACGGGTTGGTGATTACTTCTATATCGATGTGATGGGCCATACGCTTGGCTATATGGTGGATCGCATCACCGAAATCAACCCGGATGACACGTCGAAGTTGAAGATCGTGCCCGGCGAGGACCGTGTGACGTTGATGACATGCACCCCGTATGGCGTGAATACGCACCGTCTGTTGGTTTCTGCGCTGCGTTCCGCCATTCCCGAAGAGATTCCCGCGGAGGATGATGCGGCAAAAGATGTGCGTGTGATTGCGGGCGTGGTGTCAGCTGCCACGTTGCTGGTCGGTTTGTTGTTGGTTTGGCTGCTCCGCTGTCCGTGGCATGTCCGTAGGCATGCCGCTTGGTGGCCAAAGCGCAACTAGGGGTTGATGGCGTTAATGTTGCACTTGACAGATGCTTTTTTGTCGGGGAAAATTCTGAAAGAGACATGACAACGTTTGCTTATAGTTTTTGCATCGCGATTTACGGGGGCAAGAATACTCTAGAATCGCGATGATATGTGCGATTTCAAGGAAAGTATATCCCCTTGATTACCTCGTTGGGAGGGTATGTATCCCTCTGTTTTTCTCCTTAAGGTTTAGGCAACGAAGCGATTGTCGGACGGTATGTGAAGCGAAGACGCATCAAATATACCGGTCGAAGGAGGAAGGTATTTCCCCGATCGCTTAACGGTACAAGGGGGTAGGCGTATGAGACACGTCTTTGAGCGAAACAGGGCAAGGGGCACAGGTCTGTTCACGCGTCGTGTCATTGCGGCCGTCGCGACGGTCGCAATGCTCGCCGGCGTGGGGTGCGTCACTGCTTCGTCAGCGGCGGCGGAAGATGCCACGGGAGCCTTGGAACAACAAATCGAGCAGCCGGTATTGCAAGAATCTGGGCAAGAGGATTCACAGCCGGTGGAACAAAATTTGATGGTGGGAGAAGAGCAGCCGTCAGAGCAAGAGCAGCCGTCAGATCAAGAGGCTTACCAGCAAGTCGAACAAGAAACGGAACAAGAAACGAAAGAAGAGACTGAGCAGTGGGCTGAGCAGGAGGTTGGACAACAATCTGAACAACAATCTGAACAACAATCTGAACAACCTGATGAGCAGCCAGTTACGTTGTCCGCTCAACCGATTGCGCGAGCAAATCGGGCGCAGTCGGTTGCGCAGGACGAGACCGGTTCTCAGTTGGGCGCTCCGGAGAAGCATAAGCGCATCAAGAAGAACGATGATGGCAATTACACCGTGAACGTGGATGTGAAGGGCGCCGTCAACAGCACCACGGTCACCACCACCCAGCCGATCGACTTCACGCTGGTGCTGGATGTGTCCGGTTCGATGGACGATCCGATGAGTAAGACGGATCGGACCAGGCGGTTAGACGCACTGAAAGAAGCGGTTAGAGCATTTCTTGAGGAAGCTGCGAATACTAATACGGAGGCCGGTTCCGAACTGGTTCGCGTTGGACTGGTGAAGTTCGCCGGCGATAAAACGGACAAAATCGGGGATGACATGTACCGAAGTGGTGGGTACACCTACAACTACTCCCAAATCGTTAGCGATCTGACTGCGAATATGAACGGTCTGAAGAACAAAGTCAGCAAACTCAAAGCCGCTGGCGCCACCCAAGCCGACAATGGATTCAATCTTGCGGTCAAGGTGATGGGCAGTGCTAGTGCTCGAACCGATGCGAAGAAGGTCGTTATCTTCTTCACGGATGGCTCGCCTACATCGTCTAATGGGTTTGAAAAAGAAGTGGCAAACAATGCCGTTACCGCTGCCAAGAAGTTGAAGGATGGCGGTGCCGCCGTGTATTCCATCGGCATCTTCGCCAGTGCCAACCCGTCCTCGCTCTCCAGCAACGAGAACCAGTTCATGCATGCGGTGTCCAGCAATTTTCCGAAGGCAACGAGCTACAAAAATCGTGGCGACGGAGATAAAGACGCCGGGTATTACAAGGCCGCCACGAACGCTTCGGAGCTGAATGCCATCTTCGACGAGATTGAGAAGAGCGAGACCACCACATCCGCATACACCAAGGTGACCATGGAGGACACGCTCTCCGGCTATGTCGAGCTTGCGGATAGCAACTACAAGGTCGTTGCCAAGGATGCTTCCGGCAAGGTGGTCTCCTTGACTAAGAATGTCGATTACACCTTGACGTATGACGCGAGCACGAAGAAATTCACGGTCGCATTCCTGAAGGCTCTGGCCCACAACGTGACATACACGCTGGAATACAACGTGAAGCCCACGCAGAAGGCATATGACGAGTATGCCGCCAACCTGAATGCCGGCAAGGATGGATATGACGGCGTAAAGGGTAACGCGAACACCGATCTGCCGGGAAACGCCACGTCCTCGAACCAGCCGGGTTTCCATACGAACGATTCCGCATGCTTGACCTATACGGCCGATGGCAAGACTCATGAGTGCAGGGAGAACCCGTATCCGCACCCGGTAATCCAGGTGGTGCATTCCACACTGCACGTCGACAAGCAGTGGAGCGGTAACGGCCAGAAGCCGGAAAGCATCACGGTGGATATCAAACAGGGCAACGATACCTATAAGACGGTCACGCTGAAGCGTGACGATAGCGGCAAATGGTCCACCGACGTGATTATTCCGGCAGGCGCCCAAAAGACGTACACGGTGACGGAAGTCGAACCGGACAGCCACTTGTGGAAGGCTTCCTACCAGCACAAGGTCGGCGATGGAAATCTTGCTGACGGCAATGTGGTGACGGTGCCGGAATCCATGGCATCGCAGAACGCCACAGTAGTCATCACCAACACGTTGAAGCAGACCATGCTGACGCATGCGATTGGCGTGCAGAAGGAGCTGAAGGGGCGCGATTGGAAGGATTCCGACGAGTTCACTTTCAAGCTGAAGGCAGACGATTCCAATCCAGACGCGCCGATGCCAGCTTCCTGCAAGAACCAGTCGGCGTGCACGGTGACGGTGAAACGCGATTCGTCTGACGATCACGTTGCTTACTTCGGCGACATCACGTATGACGCAGGTGAAGCCGAGTACACATATCTTGTGACGGAGAACGCTGGTAATGCTTCCGCAATGTATTACTCGCAGGCGGAATACCGGGTGGTCGTGGGCGTGATGAAAGACGGAACGTCCGGTGAATGGAAGGCCGTTGTCAAATCCGTGACCCAGCTGAAAACCGATTATGGTGCCGCTGGTTCGAATTGGGATAGTACCCGGCCAATGCTGTTCACCAACAAATACATTTCGGCATCGTCGCTGCCATTGACGGGCCGCATGGGCGCGGAACGATGGTGGCAACTGGCGGCGAGCGGGATTGGCGTGCTGGCATTGCTCGCCGTCGCTGCGGCCGACCAGTGGAGACGCAAGAAGCGGCTCGGCTGAACAACACAGGATTTGCGGATCGCGGGGGCATGTTGGGTTCCCGCCTCCCGCGATTGCAGAACACAGTAACCAACAATTAGGAAGAGGAGATTCTCATGAAGATGAGGAAGCTTTTTGCAGGGCTGGCCGCCGCGGCAACGTTGCTGAGCGGCATGGCCATCGGCGTCGCCGCCGCACAGGCTGATGATGCTCCATTGCTGCAAGTTAACCACGCACAGGAAGACCATACGTACACGCCATACAAGTTTGCCACGTTCGAGAATCCTGGCAATGGCTCGGTCGAAGTGAAAACGGTTGACGCATGGAAGGGAGCTGTGACCACCGCTGCTGACGCGGCTGATGGAAGTCACAACGGCATCCCGACAGAGTACAAGGATAATCCAGCCGCCTATGTGGCGACGTTCACTGCGGATCAGCTCCGTGTCTTCGCCAAGACCTTGGCTGGAATTACTCCGCCGGCAGGACCTGATGGTACTGGCCTGACCGTAACCAAGGAGCAGGCAAATACGAGCCAGGCGGTCAATGTGGACGGAGAAGGCTGGTATCTGGTGAAGGATACGTTCACCAAGGCTGGCGAAACGACTGCGACGTCGGGAACTCCGGCTGTGGTGGCCACCACCGTCAATGGACTGTCCAATCTGAGGATTGCTGCCGATGCGACGACCGGTCAGGGCAACATCACGACTGAAGGCCAGTTCAACGCGAAGAACGCGAATCCGACCGACGAGCCGCTCAAGTTCGCCCGGATGAATGACGTGGATGTGAACGGTCAGAGCGTAAAGGTGGGCGACACCGTGGACTTCACTGTGGCCGCGGAGGTTCCTCATGCTGCGGCTGGCTGGGATGCGTACCCCTTTACCATTACCGATATCGCGTCCAAAGGTTTGCGGATTGCGGAAACGAGTGACTTCAAGGTCCAGTTCAGAGATCATACTACTGTGAATCCCGATCTGTACACGATAACGCAGGAAGGCAATGCTCAATCCGGCACCACCACGACCATCTATTTTGCCGATGCCACAACGCTGGCCGGTAGGACGATCGTCGTGTCGTACCAGGGCACCGTCACCAAGGATGCGTTGGATGGCTTGAGCGGCAGTGTGGACAACAAGGCCACAATCACCACCAAGGATGGTACCAGCGGTGAAGGCAAGACTGTCCTTAAGACCTACGGTTTCCAGTTCACGAAGATTGGCAAGGAAGGGAATGAGGCCAAGCCTCTAGCCGGCGCCAAGTTCGTTGTCAAGAATGCGGAGGGCAAGTTCCTTAAGCAGGCTGAGGACGGTGCGTGGTCGTTTGTTTCCGATCAGAATGATGCCAAGACGTTCACTACTGAGAATGATGGTTTGGTGAAGGTCGCGGGTCTTGCGGCAGGAACCTACACGGTTGTGGAGACTCAGGCTCCGACCGATTACGCCCAGAACTTCAGGGTCACTTTCAATGTGGAGATCACAGATGAAGGTCTCATCACCTTCGAGCCGGATGCCCTTCGTCAGGTCCAACCGGTCAATAACACCACTGCGAATGCCACCGCTACCGTGCTGAACGTCAAGTCTGTCACTCAGCTGCCGCTGACCGGTGCCGCGGGAACCGTGTTGTTCACCGTCGTGGCGCTGCTGGTGGGTGGCGCTGGCGTGGCTGTGGCGGTCAAGAGTCGTCGCCGCACGTACTGAGCGCATGCGTTCGGTGTGAGTGAGTTGTGAATTGACTCACTCACAATAAAAGTCAATGCGGGCGGTTGTGGGTATTCCATAATCGCCCGCATTGACGTGTGGCCGATCGGTTGAAGCAATATACGGTCAGCAATATTTGAAAAGCTGCTTGTGAGAAGTCGGATATACACTTGCTTCATCACGGGGTATAGCAAAGGGGGTAAAACGATGCGCGGTGGAGGATCATTCAGCATGGACGAGCTCCAAATGTTGCGGGATCTGCCGGCGGTGGCTAACGTGTCGAAAGACCGCATCACGTACTCCAACGCCTTCAAACAGGTGTGTGTCATACGGTATCTTGCGGGGGAATCGCCGACCAAAATCTTCCGCGAGGCGGGATTGCCGCCGGAACTGATTGGGTATAAACGTATAGAACGAAGTGTGGCGCGTTGGAAGGCTGCCGTCCTCAAATCCGTGAGTGGTAGCAGTGACATGAGTAACGGCGAAATCATTACGGAGCTCGTCAACCTGTATGTTCATGCGGTGACGCGCAAGGAGAAACTCGACGGCATCGCAGGAATCGCCAATTCCGATAAGGCGAACATTGGAAATGCTCCGCATCCGCTGGACAGGGCGAACGTGTCGGGGGGGGGTGTATATCCGCTGACGTGCCCGTCCCATCCGATGCGGCTGCCATCGCCGTGCCGCCTGCACCTCTCAGCGCGAGCAGCGGCCTTGACAGCGAGACGGCGCTTGTCATCATCAAACAACAGGCTCGGCGCATCGACGAGCTGGAACGCGAAAACGAATCGCTCCGTGGCAAGCTGAAAACCTTGGCAAGCTGACTCCACCCGTCGCAAAGCGTTTTTTGGAAAAGATGCGAATCTGCCACATATAGCGCATTTCGCGGTACGAACAACGGCAGAGATTGTGCGGTTGACGCGGTAGGGTGTGAACATTATGACTTTTGGGAATACGAAAACCGGAAAAACTGGTACAAGCACGTCCGACGCGACGGAAACCGCACAAATCAAATCCGTCGAAAGCCTCGACAAAGGCAACGACATGGAACGCGGCCTGAAAAACCGCCACGTCCAATTCATCGCCATCGGCGGCACCATCGGCACCGGCCTGTTCCTCGGCTCCGGCAAGTCGATCGCGCTGACCGGACCGAGCATCATCCTCGTGTACATCGGCGTGGGCCTCATCATGTTCCTGCTCATGCGCGCCATCGGCGAAATGATGTACAGCGACCCAAGCCAGCACACCTTCATCAACTTCATCACCCGCTACCTCGGCCGCGCGTGGGGCAAATTCGCCGGCTGGACGTACTGGATCGTGCTCATCCTGACCGGCATGACCGAAATCACAGCCGTCAGCACGTATTTCGTCACGTTCTTCGGTACGTTCGGCATAGACCTCAAATCATGGAAATGGCTTATCGAACTGTGCTTCCTTGTGGCGCTCACCGGCATCAATCTCATTGCCGTGAAAGTGTTCGGCGAGGCGGAATTCTGGTTCTCCATGATCAAAATCACGCTGATTGTGGGTCTGATTGTCACCGCCGTGGTGATGCTGTTCCTCGGTTTCAGCTACCCGGCCACGCATATCGAAGGCGTGGACGGCACGGTTTCCGGTGCCACTGTGAGCCTTACGAACATTACCGACGGCTTCCAGCTTGCGCCGAACGGCTGGATGAACTTCTTCATGAGCTTCCAGATGGTGTTCTTCGCCTACCAGCTCATCGAATTCGTAGGCGTGACCGTATCCGAAACGCAGAACCCACGCAAGGTGTTACCGAAGGCCGTCAACGAGCTGATCATGCGCATCCTCATCTTCTACGTGGGCGCGCTCGTGGCCATCATGGCCATCGTGCCGTGGCGCAACTTCCATCAGAACGCGGACGGCTCGTTCGGCTCCCCGTTCATCATGGTGTTCAAATACGCTGGGCTCGACTGGGCTGCCGCGCTCGTGTTCTTCGTGGTGATCACCGCAGCCGCGTCGGCACTCAATTCGCTGATCTACTCGGCGGGCCGCCACCTATACCAGCTTGCGCAGGACTCCGAATCGCCCGCTATGCAGCGCCTCGGTGAGGTGTCGGATCACAAGGTGCCGGCGAAGGCGATTATCGTGTCCGGCTGCATGATTCTGTTCTCCCCGCTGATCAACGCGATCCCGGGCATCTCCAGCGCGTTCGTGCTGTTCGCCTCCGCAGCCAGCGCCGTCGTGATCTTCATCTACGTGCTGACGATGCTTGCGCACCGCCGCTACCGTCAAAGCGCCGACTTCCTGCCGGACGGCTTCGTCATGCCGGCATGGCAGGTGTGCGACTGGATTGCGATTGCGTTCTACGTGTTCGTGTACGTCACGCTGTTCCTGTCCGCAGATACGCGCGGTTCCGCCATCGCCGGCCTGCTGTGGCTCGTCGTGTTCGGCGGCTACTGCCTGCTGCACGAGCGATTCCAGAACCGCGACCTGAAGGCGGCTCTAGGGAAGTAGACGTATTGCCTGTCGTGCGGTATGCGTGGCATGCGCGCGTTGCGCTACGTGCCGCGCATCCGACGAAAGAGGGCCGGTGGAAACCTTGCGAAAATGTGCGTTTCCACCGACCCTCGTCGTGTAATCGCAATAAAACAGTGCGAAACGTTAGTGCACGAATCGTACGAAATCGGCGCGAATCAGCCGATGTAGTCGGCCTCGTTCGTCGGGCTGGACGGGACGGCGTGGTCCTCCGTCACCTTGCCCAGGCCGGACAGGTACGCTTCACGGCCGGCCTCAATCGCATTCTTGAAAGCGCGCGCCATCAGCGGAATGTTGCCGGCGGATGCGATCGCCGTGTATGCCATCACCGCGTCCGCGCCCATCTCCATGGCCTCAGCGGCCTGGCTCGGACGGCCGATGCCCGCGTCGATGATCACCGGAACGTTGGCATTCTTGATAATCACTTCAATGAAATCGCGTGCGCGCAGGCCCTTGTTCGAGCCGATCATCGCGCCGAGCGGCATCACGCAAGCTGCGCCCGCGTCCTCAAGACGCTTCGCTGCGATCGGGTCCGGGAACATGTACGGCATGACCACGAAACCTTCCTTCGCCAGCTTTTCCGTGGCCTTGATGGTCTCCTCGTTGTCAGGCAGCAGGTACTTCGACTCGTGCTCGATCTCCACCTTCACGAAGTCCGTCTGGCACACCTCGCGCGCGAGACGTGCGATGCGCACCGCCTCCTCGGCGTTGCGCGCGCCCGACGTGTTCGGCAGCATGGTGATGCCCTTCGGAATGTAGTCGAGCAGGTTGTTTTCGGTGGTGCGGCAGCGGCGCAGCGCCATGGTGACGATCTGCGTGCCCGCGTTCTCGATGGTCGCCTTGATGAGGTTCAGGTCGTAACGACCGGAACCGAGGATGAAACGGCTCGTGAACTTGTGGCCGCCGAGAATCAACGGATCGGCGTCTCCTGTGGCGATCTCGTCGTACGCGTGCGCGTCTGGCTCTGGCAGAATCGCCGTGTTCGTGGTGGTGCCGACCAGCTCGTCAAGCGTGGCGTTCGGTGCGGCCGCAACATCGGCTGCTGCGGTGGTGATGGTGTTTTCGGTGCTCATCGTCGGTTCCTTTCGTTGGGGTGTTTGGTGTTGCTGTTGTTGCGATTGCTGTGCTGCTGTTGTGTTGCCGTTGCGTCGCTGTTGTGTTGTGTGCAACGTGCGTTTGTAATCGCAATAAAAATTTCGATTACGGCAGTGGAGTAACGTAGCAGTGCGTCAGGCGTCTTCCTCGCCGAGGATCAGTCGCGTGATCATGTTCGCTTCGTGGCAGGCGACCACGCCCACGCGCGGCGCCATCAGGCCGGCACCCGGTACCGGAGCCGTCTCGCCATCGCCACAGAAGTAGAAGTTCTTCGAAACGCGACGCGTGCTCACCAGGTTGGAGCTGCGGAAGCCGGCCATGCCGGACGCGCTGACGAGCTTCTTGCCCGGCAGATTCTCCAGCACCGCGTTGACGAGCATCGTCTTGTTTTCCGGCACGTCGAACGCCTCGCAGATGATGTCCTCGTTTTCGAACAGCGTCGGCACGTTCTCGTCGGTCACCTTGACGGTGTCGATGGTGATGTCCGTGAACGGGTTGATTTGGCGCAGATTGCTGCGCAGCGCCTCCGTCTTGTACTGGCCGAGGTCCTTCAGGAAATACTGCTGGCGATTCAGGTTCGTCATATCCACGCGGTCGAAGTCGATCAGATGCAGATGGCCGACGCCGATGCGGGTCAGCGCCACCGCGATGGTGGAGCCGAGGCCGCCGCAGCCGCAAATGGCCACGTGCGCCGCGTCGAGCTTGTCCTGCGTG
>ERZ791821.162-NODE-162-length-67506-cov-5.819187_pt1 | contig 67506 bp, 55 predicted proteins | sample MGYA00510300_ERZ791821 | MGnify/ENA primary metagenome ERZ791821 (study PRJEB30046, sample SAMN00792034) | human gut metagenome | study: EMG produced TPA metagenomics assembly of the A metagenome-wide association study of gut microbiota in type 2... | reverse complement strand
CTCAAGTATGCACTAAAAATGGTTTTAGTGAAAGGCGAGTGGTTTGACCTTTACTAATCACCAGACACTGCGAGCCTAATTAAACGGACAAGCTTTCCAGATATAATAGATTTATCTCTTACAAGAGAGAAATATTATATTTGGAGGTTCCACTATGGACTACAAAAAAGTTTTGAGACTTCATTTTGTGAATCGTCTCAGCATCCGTGAGATTGCCGAAAGCTGCGGTGACTGCGGAAAAACATCCGTTGGTGAATTCCTGAAGCGTTTTCGGGAATGCCCGGAACTATCGTATCCTTTGCCGAAGGATGTCACAAATGAGTACATTGAAAAACTGTTGTAAAAAAAGCCTAGTGTGACAGCTGACCAGCTTCTGTATCGGGATTTCGATGCAGAAGCCGTCTATAAGGCACTTGCCCGTAAGGGTGAGACACTTAAACATCTCTGGCAAAAATACAATGCTGCGGGCATTGTGGACGGCAAAGGACCTATGAGCTACCGCCAGTATTGCAGACGATACAGTGAATGGGCGGATTCCAAACAGCTTACCTTCCATATCCAACGATATCCGGGTGTCAATCTCGAACTGGACTTTGCAGGAAAAGTGCTTTGCATTCATGACCGTCATAATCCGGAAGAGACAACAAAAGTTACCATCTTTGTTACCGCACTTACCTACAGCGATTACTTCTATGCGGAGGGTATGACTGAGTGCGACATAAAAAACTGGATCCGCGTCAACAACAATGCCCTCGCATTCTTCAGCGGTATAACGCCAACAGTCACTCCAGATAACTGTAAGGTTGCCGTGTCCCGCAATAAAGACTGGGTAAGCCCCGTTGTGAACAAAGACTTCCAGGCCTGGGCAGAACATAACGGTACCGTGATCACACCGGCGAAGGCAAGATCACCTCGCTGGAAACCAATGGTAGAAGGACATGTTAAGATCATTACAATGCATATATGCATTGTAATGACCTTCTATTCCCTGGATGAATTAAACCATGTCCTGATAGAAAAGATAAACGCGGAAAACAAACGACCATTCGGGGGCCTTTCGTACTCCCGTTACGATCTCTTTAACAAAGAGGAAAAAGAGAGTCTTCTGCCACTTCCATCCACCGCCTTTGAATTCCTTGAACGAAAGACTGTGAAAGTTGCCCAGGACTTTTCTTTTACCTTCGACAAGGTCCATTACAGCATGCCGCGAAAATATCTCCGGCAGGAAGTTGAGATCAGGGCAGGTGAAAAAGAGATCTATGTTTATAACAAACAGATGGATTTCATTCGCACCCACAAACGCAGTTATACTCCAAAAGACTGGGGCGTTATTCCAAGTGATATGCCGGCTGAGTACAAGGATTATGGCTACTGGAATGTTCCATACTTCCAGCATAAGGCCTCCGCGATCGGTCCGAATACACGCATTCTGATCGATGCTGTTATTCAAAAGAGCCAGTATCCGGTACAGTCTTTCAGAAGCTGCTTTGGGATCCTGCGCTGTGCGGAGAAATATTCGCCGGAAGCGCTGGAACGCTGTTGTAAGGATGCCGTTCTGGCAGGCAAATGTAACTATTCTTATGTCAGTAACACGGTCTCCACATATCACATAGAACCTTCGCATCAAGTAGAAAAGTTCTATAAGACCAGTGGGAACGCATCTGGAACAATCTCTGGTAGATACAAAGATGATGACAGTAAGTATTCCTTGAAGAGCCTTATGGAACGCCAGGAAAAGGAGGTATCCCATCATGAATAATCCGAATTCTGATATTTATGAGATGCTGGATACGCTTTCCCTTCCTGTGGCAGCGCAACGTTTTTCCGAACTTACGCAAAGTCCGGAACTCGGGAACTACACTGCGTTCCAGTTCATCCGGGAGGTCCTTGAACCTCAGTACATAGAGACATTAAACAGGCGTTTTGAAACCAACCTGAGACTCAGCAGTCTGATCAATAAAGGGGCGCTGGTGGAAAATCTGAAGACCGGAAATGGACGGATCTATAATGATGCTACAGTACAACAGGTACTCGAATTCCACTTTGCAGAGAATCGTCAAAATGTCGGTATTTATGGAGTCACAGGAGCAGGCAAATCTTATTTTCTTTCTGCCTGTTGTGTGGAAGCGTGCCGCAGGAACTACCGCTGCAAGTTTGTTGATTACAGCGATCTGTTGGATGAGCTGATCGTTCTGAACCGTCAGAAAGACCTGAACCGATATCGTAAACGCATTAAGTACTATGCGCGGATACAGCTTCTCTTCATCGAAGATTTTGCAATCAGCCGTTATTCCGAGGAAGGGATCAAGATCCTCTACCACCTTCTGAAGCTTCGGGATGATCTGGAACTTCCACAATTTTTAGCTGCCAATACTCACCCGATGAGTGGGGAAAGCAACTTAGTGATGAGAATGAATGCTATGGAAAGTTAGACGGCATCCGAAGACGTCTTACAACAGGATTTACAGTTCTGATTGAAAAAGCATAGCCAAAAGCCTGGCGAAGCAGGGAATCCCTGCTTCGCTGATCAGTCAAAACTGTCCGTTTAATATGGCCCTGCATGTCCAGGGAATGTGACCCTGCTGTCCGATAAAACCGGCTATATGCAAGCAAATTGAAAATGATAAAACGTACCATGTATGGTCGTTGTGGTAAGGAGCTATTAGCCGCAAAGCTTATATTGTCAAATGGATAAAACGGGGGATTGCGGAAGAACCTGTGGCGCCGGAACGGCGGTTCAGAATCGCCCGGAATACTCATATCGCCGCATTTTTTTAATAGATAATGTTATCTAGGAACTCCTGTACAATAGGCTTCAGCTTGTTTACCTTGTCAATGACTGTACTCTTAGGCTTGTTAAGTATTTTGGCAATCTCTCTTCTGGATTTGTTCTGCTCCAAAAGCTTTATCATCTCCGCTCCCTCTGGATCTAGTTCTGCCACATACTCTATCAGCTCCTTAAGGATTCTTGCATAGCGTTCACCGTCGCCATAACCTTCTGAAGCTTCGGGTTCAAACTCAGTAACCTTGCCGTCTTCATCTTCCTTTGCCAGACTGCTAAATGTTGCAGTGCCATAGGCTCTTTTGTCCAGTGAGTAGTGATATGGGCACTCGCTACATTTGTTTGTTTCAGGACAACGAATCAGATGTCCCTTACCATCGCTAATCGTGCATCTTCTGTCCCTATCCTCTTTCTTAAATTCTGATGAGTAGGAACTCATGAGGTCATCATATACCTCTTTTGTGCCTGACACTAAGGCTACAGTCACTCTTCTGTTACCGACTCTCCATGTACGGAGATCACTCTTTGATAAGCCAGCTAACATGCCGTGCTCATCTGTTGAATCCAGATCCACAATCATTGGGATAAGGACCTCATTGTCATTGTTTGCCTTTGGATTTTCATCTCTTGTCATAAGTTTGTCCTTTCCGCCTGTTCTGCTGACGCAGTAGGCGAGGACAAACCAGTGACTGACACTGAGGACCCAGCTTGGCCGTGAAGACACGACAAATAAGCGGGAACCACATAATTTTTCAAAGTTCGATCCATATATTCTCGAATCTGAAAAATTATGAATATCCTCGCCTAATGTCGGCCGCCACAGGCTATGTGAAATTATTTGTTGTGGCAGTTTAAGGTCTTACCGGACTATATATGAAAACCACTGTTGTGGGTTTCAGCTTATATAACGATTCTTCCTGTCTCTATAAGGACAGTCCTTTGGTCTATGACCGGATTCCAAGTCCGAAAAATAAAAAAATCCGGCAAATAGATTAACGTTTACATAGCAGGAATAACTCCTACTTATAAACATTCATCCATTTGCCGGATTCATCCCGATGCTCTGCTCGTAACTTGATTACGAACTGTCGGGTTCAATGCCTAAGACAAATATTGCTCTTAGCGGTGCTCTGCCTGCTATTTCCTTGAATAACAGGCTGCCGGGTTCAGCTAACTCCTCTAATTTATTTACTTGTTGAAAGACTACTAGACATTTTTACCTTGTATTGCCTCAAAGCCGCCAATCTACGCTTAGATGGCTTAAGCAATTCTGTTGTTACCGTTTGATCATTTATGGAAAACTTCAGTTTTGCACCACATTTAGGGCATATAATGTCTGACCCATCGGTAGGTTCAGATTTTGAAACCTTACTGCCACAATCAGGGCAGCCTACATGTAGCCTAAAATCATAACCTCCAGTTAATGATTTATTTCCCATATGAAATCCCCCCTCTCAAATCATAGGCGGAAGCTCCGCATCGTCAGTGGCACGTGCATTATTTATAATTTGCCTTACATCAGCTATTTCATCCTCAGTCATCAGATCACCCATAACTAAGTATGAGATAACCATTCCCGCGCCTCTGATAGCATCCTTTCCGGTTATCATTTTCTTGTTTGCGCTCGGAATAATCAGAATATTGAACCATAGCTCATTGCTAAATGACCAATCTATCCTGTTGATTTTCTCTACTACATCTTCCCATCTCAGATTATTTACCTTTGCCATACGAGCTGCATGTGCAAGCGCCATCTGTGTCACAGGCTTCAGTAGCAGATTATTCTCTCTAAGTGCTGATATCGGCTTATCCAAATCAGTAAGCCGCATATACTGCCTGAAAGCGTCAATTTTGTCAAGAGAAATTCTCCAGAAATTTGAAACAAAATTGTAAGCCTCTTCAGCCTTCTCCTTGTCAGGTAATTTACTGCTTGAGAATCTTTCATCCTTAAGCAGTGTCTCCGAGATTGTATACAGCGCACTCAATGTTGTAAGGTTCTTACTGCGAAGAGATAAAGTATTATTCTTCCAGTTAACCAAATCAATATCGTTAACCGGTGCAAGCGGTTCACCCTCTACGATGAGCTTTCTTGCGATAACTGCAAAGATATCGTCATCTGAGGTGATGATATTGTCACTTCTGCTTGTTAGCTTTGCGTAACGGTTTACTTTATTGAATATCTTTCTTATTTTTGATGTATCACGATGTTCAACAAAGATTACGCTGATCTCTTCCTTTGCAAGCTCAGGATGCGGTTTCAGATTATTCCAGGAAGGAGCTACCTTTGCTATCCAGCCCGGTAATCCTGCTAACCCCTTTATTGCTATCCTGAGCGCCAAAAGCCTATGTTGTCCGTCCAAAGCAATCAGACGCTCATTTCCAGGGAATGAAAGAAACCCCATATCCTTCATCGGACCCTTATATGCTCCCGGAATCGACGGGAACACATCCTCCACTGATTCAAAGGTCATTTCATCAAATCCCTGATAAATATCAACGATCAGACTCCCCATAAACTTGTCCTCATCGTCTGTGATGTAGGGAACTATATCGTTGACAACACGGTTCACGTCAAGGGTTCGTTGCATTTTCTCGTCAGGGCTCATATCTTCCCATTCGGGCATCTCCATAGCGAAGCCAACTGAGTCGATCAACTGCCCTGCAGTCATCTTTGCGATGTAGTAGGGCATGCTGCCCAACCTCGCGCGTATACAGCCAACTGTATTCATATTTCGCTCCTTTCCCAAAAATCTATATTACCAGTAAAAAATGTATTTTCCTTTGTTAGTGCTATAATAGCATAAAACTGAATACATATCAAGTCAAAAACATTTTTCATTTCAAAGACATTATTTAGTAAAAACATCATCCCTAAAAAAACAGCAGGTTCTCCTGCCGTTTTTCTTTATACCGCAATATTTTGTTACCGGTTTGGCAGTGCGCAACTACCAACTACAGAAAATCTTTCAATTTCCGGATCCTTGTAGGGTGTGAAAGCTTTCTTAAAGCTTTTGATTCTATCTGACGGATTCTCTCTCGGGTGACGCCAAACGTCTGCCCTACCTCTTCTAGTGTTTTTTCTACACCATCTTCAAATCCATATCTTGCTTTGAGAACCTCCTGCTCCCTTTCTGATAATTCTCCCATCAGTTTTTCAAGAGTTTCTCTTAATGCCCGCTGCTCAATCCCCTCATAAATGTCATCATTCCAATAGAATGCATCCGGATTAATGTTTTGAAAGACATCTTGCTGCATTTCGTTTTCTATAATGTTTTCAAAAACATCGTCCTGCATTTCATCTACATCGATGTTTTTCAAAAACATTTCGTAGATTTCGTCAAGCGATTCGATTGGCATAGACTGCCTGATTATGTCCTCTGACTGATCAATACCACAGCCAAGCCGATCTTGAATTATCCTTCTCACCTCAGGATCAGTCCATATATCAGAATCCAAGTATCCATTTTCCTTCAAAAACGGATACATTATAAAATAGCCTTCCTTTTTATGAACAGGATAATATACCGCAGGCCTTTGAGTTGCCTGTGCTCGACCTATATTTTGTAGTATCCACAGTGAAGCATATGATCCAAAAGGCCCACTTGAGTCAGGATCATATTTGTCTACAGCCGTTACTAAACCTATTAAAGCCTCTTGTAAAGTGTCAGAAATTTCACAATCATAGATTTCAGCTCTCTGCAGAGCAATACGCACAGCAAATCTTAAATGCATCTGTATTACTCGCTCACGAGCGTATAAATTTCCCTCCTGAACCTGATATTTCAGTTGATCCATCTCACGCGCCTGAGGTGGAACGACAGCCCGGACAGCGTTGATAAAATCCTCTAAATCCGGATCAAGCTCAATAACTCTATTGAATACAGCCTCATAGTCTCTTTGCGCATAATCATCGTAATCATCCCCGGAAGAACCGGATGCATTAGTAACCGGTGCCTCATCATATACAAGGATTCCACGGGTAACAATGGAGCTTGAAAGGTAGTCTACATCTCGGATAGATAGAGCCCATTTATCAGCCTCATCATAAATATCATCAAATACCAGGAATCCCTTTTCAGATGATAGCTGTATTAAATTTGCAAGAGCACTTTCAATACCATTCTTACTCTCCATTAGTTCTCTTCTCATTTTTCGGCAAGAAGTTGTTTAAGGGTATATCCGTTAGAATCTACCCATACAATATTCCCATTCACCGAATTTCCTATCAATACTTTTGCAGCCGTTGAAGGGCTCCCAAACTGAACATCTTCAGTCAAAACACCACTTTTCATTTTGCCCGTCTGCATCAGCTCACGGCGCTTGTTATATATGGCTGCTGTACAGGAAGAAGTGATTTCTTCATTGTACTCTGAGCCCTTATACACAACAAAACCTTTAGGTAAAACCATTCTTCCAGTGGCTTTTAATGCCTTGTATTTCAAAAACAAAAGCGTTCCGGAAGGATGTCCCCGTTTCTTAGTCTGCTTTAAGCCCGATCCATTTTTAATTGTATCCGGCACATCATCAAAGATTTCCACTCCTGACGATAACAGGCGATTTGTCAGCCAATCTACTTCATTCAACGATAAGCCATCAGTGCCTCTCTCCAAATCATCAAAGAGCAAATAACCTTTTTTCTGTGACAGAGCCTTTAAGTCCATAAAGGCTCTGTCTATATCGCTATTACTCATTCACTTATCTCGCTCTTCCTTATGACTTATTAACACATAACTGCAAGATATCATCACTGCTAACTTCGCTGTTGAAACGGTCATTAAATTCTTCGATAAACTCATAAAGCCTATTTGCAAATGCTTCAGGAGTACTATCCCCTTCTACCAGCTTTTCATAAAGAACATCAATACCACCTCTTACGTAGCTATCAAAACGTTCTTCATCAGCCGGATCCTGACCATAATGTCTGAAAGCTTTATCAATTCGCTTTTCTTCATCCGGCTCATAATTTGCATCAAGCAGCATAATCAGCCAGAAGTTATACTGTAATTCATCACCAGAATAAATCACACGATCACCCATGACATTCTGATTATATACCTGACCGGTCTCTGGATTTTTCAGATCATCAAGGTCAGCAGTTCTTCCATATAAAAACCCGATCAGCGGTGCATTCGCATAGACATCTACATTACGGTCTATCAGCTTTGCTTTACTTAATTCATCGAATACTCCTGTGAGCTGATCCACACGAAGAGCATGCCTTCCTTTAAACCTATATTGTTTATCAAACATGGCGCTCCTCCTTATACCAAATTGGTCTCAAACTCATTTTTCTTGTCAAACTGGTGTCTGCTGCCGATCCTGTTACCCATGTAATCCTCAGCCAGTTCACCGTCTGTATCCTTGATAAAGATAATGACCTGCTCAGCTGTCTCTGGTAAAGCCTCACATACTGTCTTGATTCTCCTCTTATCGAATGCAGACAGCGGCGCATCCATTACCAGCGGATATGGCTCAGATGAAAGCAACTTAGCATCATCGTCACTAGCATTTCGATTTTCTCTGGCCATTTTGATAATACCAGTAATGAAAGCAAAGATAACGGAAATACTCTGCGCTGTAGAAGTCTCTACATCACCTTCATAATCATTGGCCTGAACGGTGATATGATACTTTGAATCTATTGTTAATGATAATCCACCTTCATAAATCTGCTTGAAAATATCATTAATCGTATCCTGCAGGCGATTACGGATTTCTTCTTCGCTTGTCCGATACACATTCTCCAGTTCTTCATAAATCTTTCTGGCATAAGTCAGATACATCTGAGTCTTTCTGTTCTTTTCATCAAGCAGAGTCAGATTCTGTCTCTCTGTATCTGCACGCTCGCGTTCTTTCTCAAGACCTCCGCGTTCTATATTCAGCTTGTCTCTATCATTATTACACTTATTGATAGTTTTAACGCAAATCTGAATTTCATTGTTTATAGCACGAACCTTTTCGCTGACATCTTCACCACTAAGCTTTGCCTCAATCTTGTGGAGATCATCAGTCTTGTCCATGATATCATCTGTCTGTTGGCTAGCTGTCGCAAGGTTCTCCTGCATCTGCTCTACCAAATTCTGAAGTGCTCCTGCTCTACGTTTTGACTCCTTCTTGAAATCCGTCACATATGTACTGAGTGATTTCGGAGGGATAACATCCAGTAGTGATTTCACTTTCTCATAAGGCACAGATCCTTCATCCAGGTGGGTACCGCAAAGGCAGATCTTTTGCTTCAACAGATACTCAATAGTCTTGTCACGGATAAAAGGAATATCTTTGCCCGAATAATCATGTCTCGACAAAACTTCCAAGGCTCTCTTTATCAAAGAAATCGAGAAGAATGGACTCATTGAAGCGTTGAAATCTTTGCACATTGTCTTATAGACTGTTGCTCTCATGCGAATAGTATTATCAATCTGCTTCTGTAGATCTTCTTTTTCCTTCTGAAGTTTTTCACCTTCGGAATACTGCTTCAGCTCTATAACTTTTTCAGATTTTCTATTTTCAGCTGCCGCTTTCTGCGCATCAAGTTCCTCTAAAGCAGCATCAATCTCTGCCAGTTTTGCATTGCACTTATCAATTTTGGCAGTGTATTCCTGAATCTTTGTGTTACTCTTTGAGTCAAAGCTCTTCTCATAGCTGCCAATAACACTAAGACTGCTTCTAGGATTAAAATGCCCAATAGCGCTTATCATCGCATTGAGACCCAGAAGGCCTTTTACTGCCTCAGCAAAGTCAGTTGCTTTCTTACCTGTAGAAATATCTTTACTCATCTTCTCAATACGTTCTCCATCAAAGAAGAAGTATCTGGACAGTTCCTTAGGCAGAATACTCTTAACCTCAGCCTCACACTGAGACTTTTTAACGTAGGAAGTGTTACCGCTGGCATCCTTTACTGCAATGTCAAATACGGTATTGTCACCCTTAACATTGTTTGAATAGTCCTTGCGATATACCTGTTCTCTTATGAGAGTATAGTCAACCTCACCATGTCTAAGAGTCAAGGTTACACGAACCTTCTCTTCTGATTCAGGAGTCATATCAGTGGCTACCATCTTGTTCAGAATTATCTTGTCAGAGAACTCAGTTTCTCCATACAGGCACCAGAAAAATGCTTGCGCAAACGTAGTTTTACCCGTTCCGTTTTCACCAATGATGATGGTTACGTTTTTGCCGCCTTCTCCCTGGGCAAAATCGATGGACTCATTGCGAAACTGGCGGAAGTTCTCAAGTTTTATTGATTTAAGTAACATTGCACTTCCTCCTCAATCTTCTTCTTAATCCATGCCACCATCTGAGAATCATTCATTGTTCTCGTTTTCAGATTCATGTTTTCCTTAATGATGATTGACCGCTTTAGGCGTTCTATTGCCTTGCTATCAACCTGGATTTCGCCGTTATCACTCAAAATCTTCACCCTCCTTCTCAAGATCTGTATCGTTAAGATGATAAGCCTCTTCAATCTCCCAAATCAGGTTATTTGCCAGCATCGAGTTTAATGCCAATCTGCCAAATTCCTTAATCCGGGCAAGCTCATTTTTAACCAACGTCTTATCTCTATTCGCCTGTTCAATCGTTAATCCGGATACCGAATCAAGCGGTCTGGGCAGAGTTACAAAATCATATATTTCTGCAAACGGTTTATTATTTGCTTTACGAAGTACTCTACCTCTACGCTGTATGTATTCCTTAGGATTAGTAGTACTTGCCAATATGAAAGCTGTCCGTATGCCTGGAATATTAACACCTTCATCCAAACACTTTATCGCTACAATAGCCTGCAGCTTGCCGCCGTCCTGAAAATGTTCCTTAATCGAGGCACGTTCTTCCATACTTTCTTCAGAAGTAAACCGCGCCACACTCATATTAAGTTCATTCCCAAGAATCTTGGTTACTGCTTCTATCTGTCTGATATCGCTTTCGTCATCTGATGATGTATCGCTATCATCCAATACCCTTGTAGCTCCACAGTACACCAGAATATTATTATCATCTTTGTAAGGAGTGATTTCTCTCTTCAGAGCCTCCAGTTTTTGCATTGCTCCTGCAACAACCCTGGATCTCTTTAGTGCAAGGATTTCTCCTCGCTTATTTAATTTATACTTTCCATTCTTGTCCTTTATCATGCACTTTGACATCTCATAGGAAAGCTGTTCGTAAGATTCCAGCTCAAGCTCACTCAGGTAGACAAGAACCGGATAATATTTATAAGGGGTCAGTTTATCTTCATCAATAGCTCTTTCCAATGGATATTCAATACATTTCTTTCCAAAGAAACTGTATAGAAGTGCTGTTCCCTCTTCATCTCTGTGTCTTTCAAGCGTTGCTGATAATGCAAGCCTGTATGTAAACCTGTCATCCAAATGTTTGGCATAACTTCTAGCTCCAAAATTATGGGCCTCATCCACCACCAGTAAAATCGGACTCTTAATTTTATCTATTCTCTCCTGAAAATCAGGACTTGCAAAAGTAACATTCGTCGTCACTACACAGAGAAATCTTTTATCTTTTCTTATCTTCTGATCTGTAATCGCCTTGGAAAATTTCTTTCTCCAATCCTTATGGGCTGGATCTCCATAAGCAATAATAGGCTTCATGTTGAATTTGACAATATCTTCAACCCACTGCTCTACCAGATGTTTATATGGAGCTACGATTATTACTGCAAGGTCATCATTAATATCTTCTGAAAGTTTTGAAATGGCACCAAGACCGGTATAGGTTTTGCCCGTACCTGTTGCCATATCAAAAATTCCCCTATAGTTTTCACCTACCCAGTCAGCAATAGCTTCCTTCTGATATTCATGTAGTTCAACAACATCTGGTATTCTAGCGCCTACAGGTCCTCCCAAAAGGGCTTTGTTATCAAGAATCATGCTCCCATAGGCAAGCATTCTCATTTTAAACTGCTCATGATCAATATCAAAATTAGGAGCTTTCTTCCTGTACTTCTCAATTAGTACATCGGAAATCTTTGGGAATTCCAAAACCCTTAGGCTTGGCTCAACATTATTCCACATAGAGTAAAAAGCATTTTCCTTTAACTTCACTCTATCTGCCTCAGCATCTTTCCAGTCACAAAATACGTCTATTGTTTCATAGTTAATAGACATCGCTGTCATCGATTCATTCATGGATCCGGAAAATGCAACGTGATTACCTTCTTTGTCTTCCAGAATGCCCATTTTCTCATGGTACATTCCAATGTCATTGTCCTTATCAGTATAAGCAATGCGAATGTCAAGGATTCCTTCTGATATGAGGTGGGCCAAAAGGTTTAACCGCTCCATCGAGTAATAATCCTCATGCTCATCAGACAACTGACGTATAAGCGCTCCCTCAATGATCTTCTGCCTGTTCTCATAGCCTTCCTTGATAGCCTGTATATCTTCATCTGACAAATATGGAGAGGCAACTATCTCAATCTTTCCTCCATCTTTTGCCATATCAGCTATTCCCTTCGATATTTCAACAAGGGAAGAAGACGAAAAGAACCCTACAGCACGTTTATATGATGTCGCCTCATGGAGCAAAGGAATATAAAAATCTTGCACCACATTGTCAATCAAGGACCGGTATTCACTTTTTATTCTTTTGTCCTTTAAGCTCATAACAATCCCCCTACAGCTCCGATTCTATATAATCCAAAGCTTCTTCTAACTTTGCAAAATCTTTATCTGTTGTAAAATAATTTACACTGAATCTAATAGTTCCTGCTGGGAATGTTCCCATGAACTGATGCGCCAACGGTGCACACTGTAGACCTGTTCTAACAGCGATCCCACACCTATCAAATACTGGACCTGCGCTGTCACTGCTTATTCCCTCTATGATGCAGGAAACTATACCTACATAATTACAAGAATCATAATTCCCAATTATCTTGATATATGAGTATCTGCTTAAAAGGTCTATCAGCCTCTTCCGATTCCCAGCTTCTTTTTCTCTTATAGCCTTAATTGTAACCTGCGCCGACCATCCCAGGGCTGCATTTAATCCTGCTATACCGGAAATATTCAGAGTTCCCATCTCATATTTCTGAGGTAAATCTTCCGGCATATCCTGATTAGCAGATTCATATCCGGTGCCACCAAATATTACTGCCGGAATTTTTACTGATGGATTCATCACAAAACCAGATATTCCTGTTGGTCCATATAACGTTTTATGTCCAGCAAACACAGCAAAATCTACAGTGGTAAGGCCTACATTCAAATCAACCAACCCAGCAGTCTGTGCCATATCCACAAGGGTTATGGCATCATATTTTTTAGCCAGTGCGAAAATATCCTCCACCGGTGCAATAAGTCCAAACACGTTGCTGGCATGACTAACTATAACAAAATCAGGTTTAACAGTATCAAACTGATATCTGATTTTTTCCAGGTCATACACCATATTCTTTGAAACAGTCAGCTGTGTGACCTTGATTTTCCCCTTCTCTTCAAAATGATGAAGAGTTCTGGTAACTGCATTATGCTCAAAGGGGCTGATATAAATATTAACAGCTCCTTTTTCAATAATGCCCTGAATAATAATATTCAACGCAATTGTTGCCGTTGGTTCAAAGACAACCTGCTTTGCTCGGCAATGCAAGAGCTCCTGGATTTTCTTTCGTGTATCTCCAATTAAAGCTCCCGCACTCTGAGCAAGCTTATAGTTTCCACGTCCAGCGTTTGCTCCGCTGGAACGATAAAAGCTATCCATGAAGTCATAGACGCAATCCGGCTTTGGGTATGTAGTTGCAGCATTATCAAAATATGCCACTTGTAACACCTCCCCTTAGCACATTTTCTTTAATATATCCATGAGGATCTGTCTCTTCTCCTGCTCTGAAATAGAATATCCCATAGAATCTATCTCAGACAGAATGGAATTATACAGAAGTTTTCCTCTCTTACTTGTTTCAACTCTGTCAAATCGTTTTACTTCTGATGAACCGTCGTCACTGCGGAATCTGATTTCATAAGTACTTGCAGCACTGTCTGCACTCTCTGATTCACTGCTTTGGAATTCCTCAGCAGTCTTCTTGTACATTGCAAGATTCTCTTTGAAACGTTCTACGGTATCATCATCCCAGTCTTCAACTCTTAAATCCGTTGCAGCCTTTGCTAATCTGGCAACAAATGTCTCTTCATCATTTGTAACTTCCTTAAAAAGTCCCAGGCACTTGTTTGTTCCATTTTCAAAAAGCTGCTCAAATACGTGCGGATCCAGTGTTTCACACCAATCTTTTATTACAGATGATAAGGATGTCCTTTTCAACTTAGCTCTGTTTGCAGCAATTGAGAATATTTGCTTGGTCTGCTTTATCAGCTCAACCTTGAGTTCAGCTATTTTGCCATCATAGTAGTTTTTAGCATTCTCAATATTCTCTGCAAGACCTTCATTGAAATCTCTATATCCAAAGGCTTCAGGAAGTTTCTCAAACAACAACTCATGACCGTTAAGATTCAGCTTAAGAAGCTTAACCATCTTAAGGTATCTCTTGCTCGATTCCTTGTCACCAATTCCTTTGGATTCCTTAGCATATCTTGGCAGTGACAGATACCAGCGCTTCATTGCAGACGCTGCAAAATCATAAGCACTAAGATTCTTTTCTGCCTCAATAACATAATTGCTGAATATCTCGGAAAGCTTACTTACAAATTCCTGCTTTTCAGGATTCCATTCAAGGAATACCAGTGTGTAATCCTCAGGACACGCGTTAATCATCTGCAAGGTATCAGCAGATAATGGCAACTGTCCCAAATCATTCTGCAGAATAATGTCCTCACTAAATTCATGAAAAACAGCTGCAATATAGATTGGAATAACTCCACCCCTAATACCTATATGATATTCCGGAGCTGTAAGCACCCTGTACAGTTGATCAAAAGATACTGTACCCTTCTTTTTGGCATCCATGACGAAGGAAACAATTGCGTCAAGCACGCCCTTCATCAGCTTATCCGATGGAACCAGATTGATTCTGGTACCCTCCTGATCATCGAGAAGGACCTCTTTTCTTACAAGTGTGCTTCTCATAATAGAAACTTCCTGGCCAGTTCCGGTAAGCCCAAGGTTTGGCTCCAAAACATTTCTGAGTAGGCCTGAAAGAATCTTATTTCTGCTATTATTTGCAATTGAGGTAATCTCATCCTTATTGATTGCCTCATTGTTAATAACTGGTGTCTCAGAGAAAGTATTAAAGCAAATGTCCGATGCAAGCCCCGTCAAAGCAGCCTTACGTAATATGCTCTTCTCTTCGCCATTGTAAATATATGCAGACTTGTAATCTTCCGGATGGGTGTAACCACTGATAAATTCACTGATTACATCTCTTAAATCCTCATATATTACTTCATATTCTTCAAAAAGAACTGTATCCTCTTTTGCCTTATCCCTCAGTGCACTTACCGCTTCAAACTCCTGCAGAATTTTTCTAATAGCAGTAGCTTTCTTCGGCATTATGAAGATAAATCTATCGCATCCTCGGCTAGTCTTTAGGATTTTATTCTTTATTCCCTTAATAGACTCAGGATTCTCACAGACAATAGCATGTACCACTCCATCTGCATTGATATCCTCAGCCTTCTTCACCCAGTCAATATTACCTTCAAGTTCCTGCTCTTCAATGAACTCAAACTCAAAGTAGCGAATCATCTCTTTCTCATCATTATATTTTGATGGATAGAGATAATTATCAATATTTGAAGCATTCAATGCGCTCTTCAATGAGAATGAAGGAGCCAAAGCTGCGATAGTATCTGATATCTTCTGCTCTACATCCACACCAGATGTCTGCTTCAATTTCAGATAGTCATTACTACGCTTCAGATAAATCACATACTCATCCTTGATAAGATGATCAATTGCAGCCTCAATCTCAGCAGGCTTGTATTCCATGCTGTAAATTCCGACAATCTCCTCTTTAATAGGCTTCAGCTTATCAAACTGCCCCAACATATATATCAAAGAAATCGTCTTTACTATCTTGCTTTCAAGAATCTGATCTTCAATCTGATCCAAAATAGTCTTTGTCAAAACATAGTTCTTATGAAGTTCTCCTGCAAAAGGTTCCTTCTGTAGAACTGGATCAAAGTAATCAAAAATAAGATCAGGTGTAATGACTCTGAAGTCCTTATCCTTTAATCCCCTCAAGAATGCTGGTAGAGTCGATGTTCCATCAGCAGACAAGAAGGTAAATAATGTACGTTCATTCTGTGCTACACGTTCAGAAAGTCTTGGCAGAATGAATGTTGAAACCGGATGTAACGGATAGCATTCATATATTGTTGTCTCCAATTCCTTCTGATCAGTGTCACTGAATATTGCATGCTCAGCATATCTTGACATCAACTGGTCAAATCTGGCTTTATTATCATCTTTGAAATCTTTCCATTTATCTCTGTCCTTAATGATAACAGTAGATATAATCTCATATGTCTGAGCAAAGTTATTGTTCAAATGAATGTGACGGAATCTTTCGGAAACGCCACGCCAACCATCAACCTTTGCCTTTGGCAACTGATCAATATAGTTGGATATCTCTTTGTGAGAAATCAACAATAAATGCAACTCATTCTCACCACTTCGATTACATTTTTCAGCGAAATCCTGCAACATCTTTGTATCGCTGACAGATGCTGCTGTGATGTTAGACTCCAGGAACTTGCTGAATTCATCATAGACAACATATATTCCCAGATATCCACGCTGCTTAAGACTCTTTACAACGCTCTCATACAGCTCTACAACATCAAATCCCACAAAAGGATTGAAGATACTTCCCGATGTAAGTTTAGGATAAACTTCTTCAAACTCGCTGTAGATTGCAGCATTGTAATCGTTTAATTCAGAAATAAAAGCATCTACCGGAAGACTTATTTCTTTCTTGAATTTGTCGTAAGTCTTCGGATAATTAGCCTTCCAATTCTGTATGGCATTAATAGCAGCCCTGTAATTGGTCTCTGGCATGATATCCAGACCATTCTCATTAAGCGTTCTCTGCAATGCAAGAAGAAAAGCCTGTGGTAAGCTGCCACTTGTTCCATTAATGATAACCGGCAGGATCCTATTTTTCTTATCTGAATAGTAATTATCAACCAACTGCTTCAGCTCTGGATCCTCATTGATTTTCGGCATCAAATGTGTAAAAAGAGATTGTTTTCTCTGCATAAGCATAGAAAGAATAGTAAGTATAATGTGAGACTTACCTTTTCCATATGCTCCTACAAGAACTCGTGCTCTTTCCGTTGCATCAGGAGCAGTACTGCTAAGTATGTCCTTTAACAACGTCAATGCCGATTTTGTCGGTATGAAATTCTTTAATTTGTCATCATTGTTCAGGTCGTATCCTATGTTAACTGAATACTGAAAGCCTGACGCAACAGAAATCATTTTGCTCATGAATTTGTTTCCTCTATATCGGCATAATATTTTTTAACGCAGTCAATAAAGCTACGTTTATGTAATACCCGAACAACATCCAATCCTGCTGTACGGATAATCTTAATCTCTCCAAGCTTCTCCACTTCATGGAGCAAAGAAAGCATACAAATCGAATCAAGGTTAAATACCTTACCAATATTCTTCTCAGCGGATAGAAGCTCATTTAATGTAATCTCTTCCCTACCGTTTGACTGATCTGTAATAACAGCCATAATCACCCAAGGATTAAATCTTCTTGCCATTGGTATGGATTTCTTATATGTATAGTTCCCTCGTTCTTTGCTCAAGATATCAATAAGCCCAAGTTCTCCAAATGGACAATTAATATTATTCTCTGGAGAAACCTTATTGGGATCAGACTTATACCTTGGCACATATGTATTAACAATGCAGGCAAAGTCATCGGTCAATGATCTGATAGCTACCGTTGTACCATCCATCTTCAATTCATTCTGTATCTGAGCAACGAAATCGTCCTTGCTGAATTCTTTCATAGCAAATATATTGAAGAAGTAATACCAGGATGGAGCCATCTCTTCATCAGTTACAAGCTTATAGTGGAGAAGATAAAGTGTTCCTAACTCCTCTGTATAAGGATCCTTCTCATGTACCAGCTTCCCGAAATCAGTCAGGGATTGATTCTTCTTGCCAGTCTTCGGTTCTTTCGTCAGGCCCACTGCCTGAAGCCAATATCTAAGGGATTTGACCATATTGGCACCGATTCCAAGAACATCCATCGGATTATCATCTTTGTCAGTAAAGACATCTGGCTTTTGCGATACATAGCGCATGCCTTTACTGAGCCATCCCTTTCTTATAAAGAATGTTTCATGGGCTCGAAACTTCGTAGCCATCCCTCTGTTCCTCCTAATCCTTTGTCCGTAAATATTTGTCCATCATGCAACCACCTCTGAGATATTTGGCAGTGACGCACATTTTACAATGAACACATTTTTCCGGATCAATATAATATCTGTCTGCTGAAATCGAAATCGCCCCTGCTTTGCAAAGGGATTCACATTTCAAGCATTTTCTACATGCATTAAATTTCCTAACTTGGTATCCAACCATATGCTGTAAATCATCGTGATCCTTAACATTCATGGTTCTGACTTTTACAGCAAACTCGTATCCGCCCTGTTCAAAAGGCTGTACTGACAGAATAGGAACATTCGTCCTTATATCGAGTACCAGCACTTCATGCAATAGCTTCTGACCAAGCTCAGGAGCCACTCTTCCAAATGGTGTGAGCATATTTAAAAACTCATCATCCATCGGACGTACCAAGCGATAAATCTTTGCATGCTCTTCAGTTGTGCAGTTGGTAAAGCGAATTTTCACATCACCCGCTGCCGCAAGACCATTACCACCTTGTCTTGCCTTCCATGCGCCAGAGTCCACGTACTCTTCTGCATCAGGCTTTCCTATCTTTCTCGCAAAGTCTATGAGGAAATCCCTCCAAGCCTTTGATTGCTCTGGCATATAAATTCTTGAAAGAAACTGTGCCCTCTGGTTATTGTTAGGACAGCACCAGCATCCAACTCTGTCATAACCCAAGCGGTAAGCATCATTGAAATCAATCTTTTCAGCCAAGATATATAGCCAAATGTCCATGTCCTTCCAGAAGAATATTGGAGATGCTACTGTCTGCTGCTGAATCTTTACTGACTCAGCATCATCCTCAACCCTGTTATACTTGCTTCTACTTACAGACTCCGATTTCCTGATTCCATAGAAGGTCAGAATGCGCTGATCTCTATATAAGGAATTAATTACTCTGGTAATCGGTCCTGTCTTAAACATAGAGCAGCACCATCTCATCATTCTGGCTGGTGGTCCTATATCCTCACACACTTCTCTGAATACCTGCTCATGGTTTTCAGCAATCTTAAAAATAGACTGCGGATGATTTTTTCTATAGCGCTTGGCATACTCAATTGTGAGTGGAAACTCAAGCGTAGTATTTCCAAAAATGTGCACCAGTGATGGATCACTCAATGTTTTTATTGCCACATCTGCAGTTACAGTGGAGTCTTTTCCACCCGAGAATGATAGGACTATATTCTCCTCCGGAAACTTAGCCGCCGTTTTCTTGACAAATGTATGTGATTCGTCAATCAGATAGTTCAACCTTGTCCTATTCGCCTCGACAAAAGCATCTATGTAACGGTCAAAAGCTTCATAGGAATTATCTTCTTTATTTCTTTCAAGCTGCTCTATATATTCGTCAGCATTTGCCTCCTGAAACAACTTGTTAGGCAAAGCAACAGACTTGCCATTTATATAGTATCTGTTGTTAGATGCCCATACAGATTCATTTATCCACTGATGAGGTTCCTTCTTCAGCAGAATCTCAATCAGCAACCTTTCTTCAGGGAATACTGGTCTAATATCTGCAGCAAGATATTTCATCGGCTTGCCACATCTTGGGCAGATTCCTTTGTCCGCTTGATTCACTTCCTGCATTACCGGAACTCTGCAATTATTGCACCAGTAAACTTCAGTAGGATAATCTTCGACTGTCTTCTCACCGCAGATTGGGCACTTTTCTTCATTTGTCTCTATATTACAGTTCTTACACCACACAAAAATGCTCCTTGCAGTTAATTTTCTTGTACGTCGTCATCATCCGGTACGTAATCAACAATATCGTGGATCTGACAATCAAGCGTCTTGCAAATCTTATCAAGAACCTTTGTCGACACATCGCCACCTTTGCCCATGGTAGCTATGGCATTTGTTGACACATGCGCTTGCTCATGTAGATCCGTCCTGTTCATTTTTTTATCAATAAGCAGTTTCCATAATTTATCGTAGTTCATTGCCATAGTCGTTTTTAACCTCTCAAAACGGGCTGTTTTCTTATAACGCATACGTGATTCTATTATATCACGTTGGCCAATTTTGCTCAAGATTTTCTTGGAATTTTCAAGATTATCTATCAGAATCCCTCTTAAGCCCGACTTTCTAAGTTTTTATCGCCAGTCAAATTGCACTATCAATAAAATGGAGCCGACAAGAATCATCCCATCGGCTCCACTGATGTTTACTTACCTTGCCACAGCCGCTTCAGTGCCCGGCTCCACCTTCGTGATGATAAGCTTGTTATCCTCACATTTAACCATCACAGGATCTCCTGCTTCAAATCATAGCTGTTTAAGCCACATGCCTTTGATTCTGAGCATCGGGAAGGAATTTCTCCCATAGTCACTGCATTCACCAACTGTCATAGGTCTATATTCTTTTCTTTTTGTCATAGTTTGCCTCCATTCGTCACAACAAATATGTCAGATGGTCAGTCTGAGGCTGACACAGTACCTGACATCACATTTTCAGTTATGAGATTTTAGAAGGCGCCATCTTTCATCTCTGTTCGTCCATTTTAAAGGTCAAATAAATAGGACTATGCCGCAAAAGCCTTTATTTCCGGGCTTTCTCGGGTTAGTCCTATTATCGCATAGTCATCAATCACAATATAATCAAAATAATCCTCCGAAAAATACTTCTCGGTTAAATACTCCTTCCTACCTAATGTATATACAGAAGCAAATATCACGGACTTACCTGTAGCTTTTTCCCTCTCGTTAAAGAATCCATAGTCATCAGAATTTCTTACATTATGAAACGAGACTGCTGCCTGATTTAAAATTTCTTCCCGGTGAGCCACAAACAAAACTTTTTGATATTTTTTTGAATCAAACGCCGCCAAATATGTTTTTCCGATTCCGGTTGCCGCCTGAACGATTCCGCGGACCGCTCCTTCCGCACGGCTGTTTTCAAGAGCGCAAAGAGCCTCTATCTGCGCTCCTCGCGGTTCAAACAGAAAGCTTACATTTGTTTCTTCATGTTCTTCCGTTTTGTCATAATGATCCAGATCTTTATAAGCCGCAGGTCTATGCCATGTTTTTGCATATCGCCGTAATTCTTCATCATCAATAACAATTGAATGATTCTCAAACAGATCTTCAAATGTGTCGTAAAACTTTTTATAATTGTCCGGATCTTTACGACTGCTGAATCTGTAATTCCACTCAATTCCTGATGTCAGTGCACTGCGTGAAATATTGGAAGATCCGATATAAATATCACTACGATCAGCATAATGAAAAATATAAGACTTCGGATGGAACGACCGTCCTTTTTCATTATAAAACCTAAGATCAACATGCGCTCCCAATTCATGCTTTATCAGATACAATGCGGAAGGCTGCGTGATACCGAGGTAATTTCCTGTAAGAATACGAATTTTCGCCCCACGCGTCATCGCCCGATCGAGTTCTTTTAAAAGCATTTTTACGCCGGATTCCATCAAAAAAGAGACAATAATATCGATCAGTTCCGCTTTTCGCATACTGCCAACCAGCTGATAATACAGGTACATTCCTTTATTCCGGTCACCTGTCATCACATCTGTCGAGTACTCTTCCCAGACAACGTCTCCTAAATTTTCCGCAGTAATAAATTCAGCCATTTTTCCTCGCCTCTTCCTGGACGCACATCTCCTGATATCCACCAGTCTTCAATTTTAATATTGTCGATCTCTTCTAAAAATTCAGTAAATGTTTCCATGGAAAAATCAGTAAAATATCGACCATTCCGTTCTCCCTCAAAATCTCCGTATTTAAAAGAAGTATAAATGAGTCCATCACAGCGCAATGCATCAATCATTTTTACCAATACCGGCCTCAGTTCCTTTTTTGAAAGATGCAGAATCGAAGAACATGCCCATATCCCATCATACTTATCCTGTTCATTCAGCTCCTGAAACATCATCTTCCGGACCGGTATTCCCGTATATTCACTGGCATATTTGCACATTTCTTCGGAGCCGTCCACTGCAGTCACATGAAAGCCTGACTCCAGAAAATGTTTTGTATCCCGTCCGGAACCACAGCCAAAATCAAGTATATTTTTTCCATGAAGATTCTTTATAAACTTGTCCTGGTTTGCTTTGAAATCTACGGCTATTGTAGTGGAGACAAATTCCTTTGCGTGTTGATTGTAATAAGTTATTGTTTTATCCATATTATATATCCACTACCTCCTGATCTGATACAATTTGTCCGCTCGTTCTCTGGCTTTATCATATCACAGATGATAACATTTGTGTCGCATTTCCAGTAACAAATACAGCTTTTGAACATTCAAAAGACCGCTCCCCAAAATCTCAACCCGAGATCCTGGAAAGCGGTCTTCATCATTTTCCATATTCAATATTCTGAGCAAGACGATAAGCCGGGTTATGTCGTTGGATGGTCATCTATCTAGACCGTCCGTCACCGGACGGCTCAAGCGGCCTACCCGGAAGCAGACGGGCCGCCTTATGCTTCCTGTTTGGCCTTGCTTCGAGTGAGGTTTGCATGTGCCCTCCCTGTTACCAGTGAGGCGGTAGTCTCTTACACTGCCTTTCCACCCTTACATGTTTCCATGCGGTTTATTTCTGTTGCACTGTCTCTGAAGTCGCCTTCGCCGGACGTTATCCGGCACCCTGCCCTTTGAAGCCCGGACTTTCCTCTCCTGCATCCCTTAGGATTGCAGCAGCGACCATCTGTCTTACTCAGAACCCATTCATTCTAGCATATTTTTTTTGGGCTGTCCAGACATGTACTTATATTTTCTTACACATTCAAACAGCTTCCCCCGATAAACTCCCTGAGAATCGAAGTCTTCGGGATCACATCACTGTCGATGGCAAGGAAATAGTCCAGGAATTTGAGAAGCCGTTTTGCCTCATCATACTCTTCCCGGTCTCTCGGGATATTGAAGAGCAGCGGTTCCGCATAGAGCTTCAATACCGCAAGCTCATACACAAGCGCGGAGTTAAACATCACATCGGCGCTCTCCTGGTACGGGAAGATATTCTTATCCTCACCGCGGCGCACCGACGGCCAGCGCTCGATCGTCTCTAACGCGGAGGTTCCTCTCGTTCTCGCGTCCCGCACCATCCGGCGGATCAGTCGTCCGTCAGTTGTCGGGATCCGGTTGTGCTCATCCACATTCAACTGGGTCAGGGCGCTGATGTAGATCTTAAATTTACTCTCCTTCGGAAGTTCTGAGGACATCGCGTCATTCAGGCAGTGGATGCCCTCGATGACGAGAATATCCTTCTTTCCAAGCTTCAGCATTTCGCCTTTGTATTCCCTCTTACCGGTCTTAAAGTTAAACCGTGGAAGTTCGATAGTCTTACCGGAGAGCAGAGCGTTCATATCCTCATTAAACTGCGGAATATCCACGCACCCAAGCGCCTCAAAATCCGGCTGCCCGTTCTCGTCAAGCGGATATTCTTCCCGGTTGCGGAAATAGTTGTCCACGGAGATCGGATGCGGATTGTATCCCAGCGCCGCAAACTGGGTTGAAAGCCTGTGGCTGAAGGTTGTCTTACCGGACGAAGACGGTCCCGCGATCATCACGATCCTGCGGTCCGGATCCTTCACTGCCTTCTCAGCAACCTGACCGATATTTTTCTCCTGCAGCGCCTCCTGCATCAGGATCAGATCCTGCCCTCTGCCGTCCACGATCATCTTATTTAATGCGCCGACGTTCGGTACCTCCAGGCTGTCACTCCAGCGGTAGGAAGAATGCAGGATCGAAAACAGCTTCTCCCGGATCGCCGGATGCTCCACATGTTTCGGATCCGTTTTCACCGGAAGCAGGAGCAAAAATCCCGCATGACACGGAACAAGGTCAAAATACTTCACATAACTTGTGTCCGGAACCATATATCCATAAAAATAGTCCTCAAACTCCCCAATGCTGTAAATATTCACCCGCGACGCCCGACGATACTGGAACAGCTGCTCCTTATCATGCATCCCATGCTTTCCAAAGAGCTCCACCGCGTCATCTGTATTGACACTCCGCTTTTTCACCGGGATCGCTGCGTCCCTAAGCTTCTCCATATGTACCTTCACTGAAGTCAGCAGCTTCTCGTCCACCGGAATATCCCCGACAAGTTCTCCATAAATACCGTTTCCCAGCGCAAAGTCGATCTGGATCTTCTTGATCTTCTCTCGCGGAATTACCTCATAAAACGCCTTCAGCATCAGAAAGATCGCACTGCGCTCATAAGTCTTATAACCTGCGTTTTCCTTCGCTGTGATAAAAGAAATCTCAGAATCTCCCGCCAGCGTTTTTTCGAGCTCCCTGAGCTTTCCATTGACCCGCACAAGCAGGATATCATTCTCATACTGATCCTGAAACTCTTTCGCGATCTCCAGATAGGTTGTTCCCTCCGGATACGTTTTTTCGATTCCATTCACCTTTACAATTGCCATAAAACCACCTCACACAACCTCTCCGCTGATGACATTCACAACATCAGCAACAGCCATTTCACTTCGATCTATAGCACCGGTCTGCCTCCGATCCCGGGCGCCTGTTTTTCGGGGATTGGCTTCCTCTTAGCTCGCTGGTGAATGCGTTGGAGGAAAGGTGACACTTGTCTGAGCGAAGCGAGTTGTGTCACCTTTTCTCCGCCCTTAGCATTCGCATGCAAGCTTAGAGAAACCTCCCCGAAAATCATCTCAGCCCGGGGGCGGAGGCTGACCGGTGCGTCCCCGAAGCCAATTACCTACACAACGACCGCAGGAAACTTCACCGCCATCTTCACGACCTCAATATCAGCAGGCAGCTTCTCCTTCAAAAAACCTTCCATAAAATCCATAAAGATATGCTCCAGACCATAATGACCCGCGTCAATGATCATCATCCCCTGGGCTGCCGCGTCGATTCCCTCATGGTGACTGATATCCCCGGTGATAAACGCCTGAGCACCCGCCTTCAGCGCCTCCTTAAGCTCACTTCCACCTGCCCCCGGGCAGGTAGCCGCCTTCACAACCGGAGCATCCTCATACAGCTCACTTCCATAAACGGTCACAAACGGAAGGCCAAACCGGTTCTTAACCTCTCTCGCGAGTTCCAAGCCCTTCATAGGCACTTTCAGCGATCCTGTCTTACCGATTCCGTACTCCGTCCCAGAAATCTCTCCCATGGCCTCCAGCGGCTTCTGATCGGTAAAATTCAACCGGTCCGCCACAATATCCGCCATGCACCCCGGCGCCGAATCAAAATTTGTATGCATCGCATAGTATGACACATCCGACTGGATCAGGGACACAAGCCGTCTTCCAATAAAATCCTCGTCCGAAACATGCTTCACCGGCTTAAAGATCAGCGGATGATGGCTTAACAGCATATCTGCCCCGATCTCCTTCGCCCGCTCCACCGCCGCATCATCCGCATCCAGCGTCAAAAGGATCTTCTTCACGTCCTTGTCGATCCGCCCCGCTAAAAGTCCCGGATTATCCCAGTCACAGGCACAGGACTTCGGCGCAAGCGTCTCTAAGATTTCAATGATCTCCCTGCATTTCATGCTGTACCTCCTGATTTTCTTTTAACTGTAATTTCAACTCGGAAAGCCGTTCTGCCGCCCGCCCGGAATCTCCCGCCTTCGCGGAAAGATCACCGATGAACCGCAGAATCTTCGCCTCTTCCTCCTTCAGATATGTAAGAAGAACCGGGTTCTTCGTCCGGATCAGATAATCGCCGTAGAGCATGCGGCTGTCCTCAGAAAGGCTTAAAACATCCGGATCCACTGTTTTTCCCTCTGAATCTGCGTCTTTCTCTCTCCGCACATCCATCACCGTATAAAACTTCCCGTCTTCAAGGACCATATCTTCCTTCCGGATCACAAAACCGTTCTCAAAAAGCCATCTTCTGACCTTAAAGATCTCCGACTGCGGTGATAAAACCCACTGTTTCACTGAATCCCACATATGTCTTCCGTTTTCCAGGATCTTAATGATCAGCTCGCCGCCCATCCCGGCGATCACGACAGAATCTGCCTCTCCCGGCAGAAGCTTTGCGACACCGTCAGAAAGTCTCGTCTCGATCTTCGCAGAAAGTCCCGCCAGTGCGATATTTTCCGTCGCCCTGGATAACGGGCCTTTCCGCACATCCATAGCCACGGCCTTCTTCACGATCGTTCTCCTGACAAGCTCCACCGGAACATGTCCGTGGTCCGTCCCAACGTCTGCCGCGGACTCCCCAGGTTCCACAAATGAGAGCACCAGCTCCAGGCGTTCTGATAATTTCATATTGATTTCTCCATTTCTCTTTTACATGACTGCTTTTCGATTTCGCAGCCGTCTTTTTGTATTTCCCGGCAGTTTAACTTCGCCCCGGAGCACACAGACAGGCCATCCCTGACTGCCTTTTCCTGCACAGATCTTTTCCTGCTTCCCACATCATTTTACTCATCCAGATAATCTTTCAAGATCTTACTCCTGCTCGGATGGCGCAGTTTTCTAAGGGCCTTCGCCTCGATCTGGCGGATCCGCTCCCTCGTCACGTTGAACTGTCTTCCGACCTCCTCCAGAGTCCTCGGTCTTCCGTCATCCAGGCCAAATCTTAGGCGCAGCACTTTCTGTTCCCTCTCAGTGAGCGTTGACAACACATCCATCAGCTGTTCGTGGAGCAGCGTGTAGGTCGCGGCATCCGCCGGGACTTCCACATTATTATCCTGGATAAAGTCCCCGAGGTGGCTGTCCTCCTCCTCGCCGATCGGAGTCTCTAAGGACACCGGATCCTGAGAGATCTTCATGATCTCACGGACACGTTCCACCGGCATATCGAGCTCCTTCGCGAGCTCCTCCGGCGTGGCCTCACGGCCAAGCTTCTGGACTAACTGTCTCTGGGTCCGCACAAGACGGTTGATGGTCTCCACCATGTGTACCGGAATCCGGATCGTTCTCGCCTGATCCGCAATGGCGCGGGTGATCGCCTGACGGATCCACCAGGTCGCGTAGGTGCTGAATTTATAGCCTTTCCTGTAATCAAACTTCTCGACTGCCTTAATGAGTCCAAGATTTCCCTCCTGGATCAGGTCGAGCAGCTGCATGCCCCGTCCGGCATACCGTTTTGCGATACTCACCACAAGACGCAGGTTCGACTCCGCAAGCTTCTTCTTTGCCTCCTCGTCACCGAGCTCGATCTTCTTTGCCAGTTCGATCTCCTCATCCGGGGAAAGCAGCGGCACTTTTCCGATCTCTTTTAAGTACATCCGGACCGGATCATCTACACCGATCCCCTCCGGTACGGATAGATCGATATGCTCCACATCAATCTCATCCTCCGGATCTGCATCTTCATCCTCCGAAAACAGATCCGGATCCATATCATCATCGTTCGACATTTTTAAGACGTCGACATGTTTTTTATCCAGGAAGTCGTATATGCGGTCCAGCTTCTCGGGTGTCAGTTCTTCCCCCGCAAAGGCATCCAGAACTTCCTTTTCATCAAGGACGTTCTTTTTACTTTTTGCGAGTTCCAGAAGTTTTGATAACTTCTCTTCAAATGTAAGTGTCTTTTCCTCCATAATCCCATCCTTCCCGGCACCTGACGTTCCTCGTGTCTGCCTTTTTGCTTCTGCTTCTCTCAGTCAAGTGTGATATTCAGGACAGCCAGTGCTGACTGCTGCCTGATGATTTCCTGTAACTCTCTGATATCTGCTGTTTTTCCCTTTACCTCCAGACTGTGTTTCTTTATCTTTTTGACGGTCTCCGAGAGTGCTCTCCTCTGTTCCTCATTATTTAAGGACTCGCTGAGACTCGCGTGGAATAAGGCCGCCACTTCCCTGTATTGTTCCTCGCCCTCGATGAAATGATTCAGGATCTGCGCAGGGTTCACGCTTCCTGTTTTTTCATATTCATCGAAGACCATGGATGCCGCTTCTCTGTAAAGCTCGTCGTCAAAATCCTCCGGTGTGATAATGCCGCGGATCTTTTCGAAAAGCTGCGGACGCTCGATGAGCCAGGTGAGAAGCAGTCTCTGGGACTTCCGGATCCCGTCCTCCTTCTCCTTTTTCTGGCGGATCCGCTCCTTATCGTACTCCCGCTCCCTTGTGGTCACTCCGATGAGTCCGCCCATGGAGTTCACGAGGTTTTTGAGATCCGTCTCCGGGATCATATACTCCCTTGCAACGGCTTCCGTGTAATTATCACGCTCCAGCTTTTCCGGAAACTCCAGAAGCTTCTTCGCGATGGCGTTATAAAACCCTGTCTTCGACTCCGGGTCCTGCATGTTGTACTGGCTCCGGATCACGGAGATTTCGAACATAAAGCTTCCGACGGCATTGTCGATCCGCTTCTGAAATTCCTCTTTTCCAAGATTCTTGATAAACTCGTCCGGGTCCTTATAGGGCTTCATATTTAAAACCTTGATGGACATTCCAACCTCTTTTAAGATCGGAATCGCGCGGAGCGCCGCCTTCACTCCCGCCCCATCGCTGTCATAGGTCAGGACTACCTGATCCGTGTAGCGCTTTAAAAGCATCGCGTGCTGGGACGTAAACGCGGTCCCCAGAGATGCCACGGCGTTCGTAAATCCGGCCTGATGCATAGCGATCACATCCACATAGCCTTCACAGATCAGCATATATTTCGCCCTGGACGTTCTCGCGAAATTCAGCCCATAGAGATTCCGGCTCTTATCAAAGATCTTCGTCTCCGGGGAGTTTAAATATTTCGGCTCCCCGTCCCCCATTACACGGCCGCCGAAACCGATGACACGGTTATTGACGTCTAAGATCGGGAACATGACACGGTTCCAGAATTTATCTCTGGCTCCCCTCTCATCGATAAAGAAAAGACCTGTCTCTTTTAAAATATCGTCATTGTATCCCTTCGACCTCATATACCGGTAAAGGTCATCCGGCACCTTACTGGAATACCCAAGACCGAAGTGGCGGATCGTATCGTCCGTTAGACGGCGTTTCTCCTTAAAATAGTCATATCCGACCTTTCCTGACGGCTGCTTTAACTGATAATAAAAGAAGTTCGCCGCAAGACGGTTGATCTCAAGGAGCGTATTTTTCAGGTCCGCCTGAGCTCTCGCCTCCTTTGAGTATTCCACCTCCGGCAGGGCGATCCCCGCCCGGTCCGCCAGCATCTTCACAGCTTCCACGAAGGTATAATTTTCATATTCCATCACAAAGGTGATGACATTTCCGCCTGCTCCGCATCCGAAGCAGTAATACATCTGCTTTCCCGGTGAAACGGAAAAGGACGGGGATTTCTCATTATGAAACGGGCACAATCCGAAATAGTTTGCGCCCTTTTTCTTTAAATTCACATACTGGGACACGATGTCCACGATGTCATTTCTTGTTCGTACTTCCTCGATCACTTCTTCCGGGTAATACACGCTTCATCCCTCCCGCGATATGTATTTTCCGCAAAACCGCTCTGCACTTTCCTCGCAGATCCGCCGGATCCGTCTCTCAGACATTCCAGCCTTTCGGTACAAATAATTCTTCAAACCGGTCGATGGCATATCCGTCGCTCATCCCGGCAATATAATCACAGACGACCCGCTCTCTCTTCTCCCCGCGAAGCTCCATCATCGCCAGGTACTCTTCCGGCAGCTCGTCCACATGCTTCAGGTAGTATTCGTAAAGTGTCACGATCAGCTGCTGAGCTCTTCCCTCCTCGCCCTTTGCGGCAGGATTGCGGTACACATGTTCAAACATCCATTCCCTCAAGCCCCGCATGGCCCGCTCTACGTCCGGGGACATAAAGATCGACGGCTTGTCCATACTGTTATTAATAATATCATGGATCATGATATTCAGGCGGTCCTTTACGGTATCCCCAAGTACATCCGCGTATTCTCTCGGAATATCCCGCTCGGTAATGATCTTTCCGCGGATCGCGTCGTCGATATCATGATTGATGTATGCGATTTTATCGGAGAACCGCACGATCTTTCCCTCCATGGTCGCCGGATTTCCGGACGTTCTGTGATTTAACATTCCGTCGCGGACTTCCTTTGTGAGGTTCAACCCCTGTCCCTTTTTTTCCAGGATCTCCACCACCCGGACGCTCTGCTTATAGTGGGCGAATCCGTCCTCGCAGATCTCATTCAATATGTATTCCCCCGCATGTCCGAAAGGTGTGTGGCCGAGATCATGCCCCAAGGCGATTGCCTCAGTCAGGGACTCATTCATCCGGAGTGCCTTTGCGATCGTTCTCGCGATCTGGGATACCTCTAACGTATGGGTCAGTCTCGTCCGGTAGTGGTCCCCTTCCGGAGCGAGGAAAACCTGGGTCTTGTCTTTCAGGCGCCGGAATGACTTGCTGTGCAGGATCCGGTCACGATCACGCTGATAGGCAGGGCGGATATCGCAGAGCGGTTCCTCCCGGTCACGCCCCAGCGTCTCACTGCTTAACGACGCATAAGGACTCAGATTCTGGCGTTCCCACTGTTCCATCGTTTCCCTGATATTCATACCTGACCGCCTCCTTTTCCGGCGCAGCCCGTCATTCCCACGGGCGTACATTTGTTCTCCGTCCTAAGAATATACTTTTATAGTATATCATATTTTAAGGCATTTTAGAACCACGATTCCTGTCCTTTTACTGAAAAATATGTAAAATTACTGAAATTTTTTCGTTCAGCTCCCACTGAGATAAAACAGCCCGGCAGGCCAGGTCTTTTGCAGAGTATCTCCGCCTTTCCCTGTCCTGCCGGACTTTCAGTCATTCTATTCTTTTTCTTTCAGAGACTCCGCCATGTCGCCTCTTACATCTTCTCACCAGGGATGACCGGAACCGCGCCCTGCGGAACCGGGCAGGTATAGCCGCCATAGCGTTTCATCTTCTTGTTGAACTCGTCCTTTGCTGCCTGTAAAACATCCGGCTTCTCCATGAGATCGATCGCGGTAGCCGCAATGACCTTTCCCGCTAACAGCATATTCTTGTGGGCAATGGATGTCCGTCCACAGGAGACATTCTGCCAGGAATGCCCCGGTGTCTGCGCCGGGAATGTGGATGTGTTGATCTGCGCCGTCGGAATGCACCAGCTCACATCACCGACATCCGTGGATCCCATTCTCGGTTTCTCATAGTAGAGATACGGGACAAGGAACTCATTCATCGGTGTCGTGCCGTGTTTGGACTTCTCATCAACATATTCGTAGATATCGCTGCTGTCCTCCGTCGCATCTCCCGGAAGCTTATCAGACTTCATCTCAACGGAATCGTAGAGGGCTTTCGCGTACTTTAATTCTTCTTCCGTGTAATGGCAGACACCGAGATCATTGAAGTTGTCCCACATAAGGGACTCCAGGATCTTGTTCGGAACGGTATTGGAGCAGCCGTCGATAAACTTCTTCTCCATCTTTGTATCTGTCATCATGGATGCCGCAAGAGCAATACGGTCGACTCTCTCCTGAAGCTCCAGCGCGTCCTTTACCCAGATGGAGCGGACCATATAGAGGACCTGTGCCTTCGGCTGTACCACGTTCGGAGAATCTCCACCGGCATCTGTGATGGAGTAATGGATCCTCGCGCTGTCCGGCATATGCTCTCTTAAGAACTGGACGCCAATGTTCATAAGCTCCACCGCGTCGAGGGCAGAACGTCCCTTGTCCGGCGCGCCCGCTGCGTGGGAGGCAACACCGGTAAACTTATACTCTGTCTGGATACAGGTGTTGCAGGTACCGGAAGTGACCTGATTCACATTCCCCGGATGCCAGGTGAGGGCCGCGTCGCACTCCGCGAACACGCCGTCTCTTGCCATAAATGCTTTCGTAGCGGCACCTTCCTCACCAGGACAGCCGTAAAGAATTACCTTACCGCTTCCCTCACCTTTTTCTTCCAGATATTTCTTGATGGCAAAAGCCGCAGCCATGGCCCCCGCGCCTAAAAGGTTGTGACCGCAGCCGTGACCGTTTCCGTCTGTGACAAGCTCTTTTCTGGTCTCAGATCCGGCGATCTGGGAAAGGCCTGTCAGAGCATCATACTCGGCGAGAATTCCGATCACCGGCTTTCCGGAACCGTAGGAAGCACGGAATGCAGTCTCAATGTTGTCAAAGGGATGTTCGACTGTAAATCCTTCTTCTTTTAATACCTTTGCGTAAAGTTCACCGGATTTGTACTCTCTCAGGGAAAGCTCCGCATAATCCCAGATCTTATCGGATACGTCGGTGATCACGCCGGATTTCTCGTCGATATAATCGAATGCTGTCTGTTTGGATGCTGACATGTCATGTTCTCCTTTCAAAAATCCCGCCAGGCAAGACTTCAAAAGTCTGCCTGAGCGGGATATGGCTCCTGTTAAAACAGCTTTTCCCGCTGTTCTTTCATCAGTATAATACCTTGCTTAAAAATTCCTGTGTCCTCGGGTTCTGCGGATGATTGAAGACCTCATCCGGAGTGCCTTTCTCCGCGATCACGCCGCCATCCATAAAGAATACGCGGTCGGAGACCTCCCTCGCAAATCCCATCTCATGGGTTACGATCACAGTAGTCATTCCTGTCTTTACAAGGTCCTTGATAACATGAAGAACCTCTCCTACCATCTCCGGATCAAGGGCGGAAGTCGGCTCATCAAAAAGCATAACATCCGGTTCCATCGCCAGCGCGCGCACGATCGCAAGACGCTGTTTCTGTCCGCCGGAAAGCTTCTTTGGGAACTGGTTCTCCTTATCCGCAAGACCAACGCGGTTTAAAAGCTCCCGCATCATCTCGTCGGCTTCCTTCTGTGTTTTCTTTCCGAGAAGGACCGGGGCGAGCGTTACGTTCTTTCCAACTGTAAGATTATTGAATACATTAAAGTGCTGGAATACCATTCCCATCTTCTGGCGATGCAGGTTGATATCCACATCCTTGTCGGTAATATCGGTTCCCTCGAAATAGATCTTTCCGGATGTCGGTGTCTCAAGAAGGTTTAAGCAGCGTAAAAATGTACTTTTACCGCCGCCGGACGGTCCGATAACAGAAACGACCTCGCCATGATTGACATGCTCGGTAACACCCTTTAATACCTGAAGACTGCCGAAGGATTTATGCAGATCTTCTACACGAATCAGTTCTTTTTCACTAGCGCTCACTTGCGTTCATCCTCCTCTCCAGTAAAGCAATCAGCTTGGACATGATAAATGTCACGCCGAAGTAAATGATACCAACGATGGTTAACGGCTCAAGTACACGGAATGTAAGACCGTTGATGGTCTTAAACTGGGTCATAAGTTCTCCGATAAAGAACGTGGACGCCAGAGATGTCTCCTTGACGATCGCTACAAACTCGTTGCAGAGCGCCGGAAGAATATTCTTGACTGCCTGCGGGAGAACGATATGGATCATGGTCTGGCGCGCGTTTAAGCCCAGAGAACGTGCTGCTTCAGTCTGTCCGACATCAACAGCCTGAATACCTGCGCGGACGATCTCACAGACATAAGCGGTAGAGTTTACGCAGCATGCAGTCATAACGCATGTAAACTCGCTTAAGTTGAAGAACGGAAGCCATGTCGGCAGCATAAAGTAGAAGAAATATAACTGCAGCAGGATCGGCGTACCGCGGATAATTTCGACATAAACGGTAGCGATCAGCCGGAGCGGCTTAAATTTTCCGATGCCCACGTTGCTGCGGCGCATCAGTGCCATCAAAGAACCGAAAACGGTACTGATGAGGACAGTGAGGAGACCCATAAACAAGGTCATTCCGAGACCCTGTAAAAATAAGCTCCAGTACTTCATCCAGACTTTTAACATGACGTTAAGAAACTCCATCTGGAAAACTCCTTTCGTAGATAAAACTTGAAAACAGACAAAGGTCTTTCCGGTATCTTCACCGGAAAGACCGAGCTCTGTATTTTCTGTAACCTGAAGTGAAAACCAATTCCGGCCTTCGCAGATCTTCCATCACGGAACGAAACGATCTGCTCCGAAATTAGTGCGTCTCGATACCGAGCTTCTCAGCAAGTGCAACTGCCTCTTCCCTCCACTGCTCATAGAGACCTTTCTCATTAACTTCAACGATCACTTCGTTGATCGCATTTAAGAGATCATCATCGTCTTTCTTGACCGCGATAACGTTACCTTCACTTGAATAGTCAAACATGAAATCTGCCATTGCGATATCATCATATGTTTTTGCAAGGGATTCACCGTTATCACCGGATACAGCGAGTGCGTCAACCTTGCCTGTTGTTAACATCATAACACCGTCTGTTATATTTGTCACTAACTGGATCTGAACGTCAGACGGAAGCTGCTCTGTAGCAAGCTTGTTCTGTAAGGTTGCGTTCTGGGTAGCAACCTTCTTGCCTGCGAAGGATTCTGCTGTATTGTACTGGGAAGCAAGTTCCTTCTTAACTAAAAGGCCCTGACCTTTCTTCGTGTTTACATTATAACGCTCGGAAAGTCCCATAGCCTCAGCACGCTCATCTGTGTAAGCGAAACCAGAGATACCCATATCAATGTTTCCGGAAGTAACTGCCTGCTGGATCGCAGAGAACTCCATCGGCTTGATCTCAAGTTCTACACCAAGCTTCTCAGCGATGTATTTTGCAAGCTCTACATCGGCACCGACATACTCGGTTGTTCCGCTGCTGACATCCTTGAATTCCCACGGAGCGAAATCCGGAGATGTTCCCATTGTGAGCTTTCCTGCTGCAAGAACTTTTCCGAGATGACCATTCGGATCTACATTCTCAAGTGCCTTTAAGGAACCTTCCGCTGCGGCTGCTGCCTCTGTCTTATCTGCTTCCTTTGATTCGGCAGCTGTTGTCGCGTCAGCTGTTGTTGTCTCGGCTGCCGTTGTTGCTGCTGCCGTTGTCTCAGTGCTCTTGGAGCTTCCGCAACCTGTAAGAGCAGCAATGACCGCTGCTGTTGTCATAGCTAAAACGATGTTCTTCTTCATAATCGATCCTCTCCTCTTCATTTCTATCTTTTTCTATGTCTCACATGTGTGATGTTGATACGCATTATAATGTATAATTATTCTTTTGTAAAGCACTTTTTTATGTTTTTTTTACATATTATGCATTTTATACAACTTTTAGTGTATAATTATATTGTTTCATGCAGTTTTTCCAATGTTTTATACATTATCAATGCATATATTTATCTTGGTAAAGCGTTAATATTTCTTTTTTGCGTAGCGCGGCACCTCTTTCAATTTTCCAGCATACATTTCCGGCATACGCTGCCGGGGGACATCGCAAAAAGCAGCCCATCTCACTTCATCGTGAAACGGGCTGCTCTTCTATTTTTTACCAATATCAGATTTCAGCAATATTGATCAGTGTAAGTTCTTTTGCACGATTTTCCATACTTGTCACAAGCGCTCTCGCAGTATCGACTGCAGTGAGAACGGTAACACCTGTCTCGATGGCATTCCGGCGGATGATAAAGCCGTCATGGCTTCTCTCTGCGCCCTGTGCAGGGATATCGATGACAAGGTCGATCTCATGTCCAAGAATCAGGTCAAGAAGGTTCGGAGACTCCTGCTCGATCTTTCTTACCGGGATCACCTTTACGCCGTGCTCATTGAAGTACTTCGCGGTTCCTGCGGTACAGAAGATGCGGTATCCCTGTGCCTTGAATCTCGCTGCGATGTCGAGCATCTCTTCCTTGTCGGAATCACGGACGGTCATGACCATGTTCTTGTACTTCGGAAGCTTGATGCCTGCGCCCTGGAATGCCTTGTAAAGGGCCTCGTTGAAGGTCTTTGCGATACCAAGACACTCACCAGTGGATTTCATCTCCGGTCCAAGGCTGATATCAGCTCCGCGGATCTTCTCGAAGGAGAATACCGGCATCTTCACTGCGTAGTAATCTGCCTCTTTCTGGAGTCCCGGTGTGTAGCCGAGTTCCCGGATCGTGTGACCACAGATGATCTGGGTTGCCAGCGGTACGATCGGGATTCCGGTTACCTTGCTGATATATGGGACGGTTCTGGAGGAACGCGGGTTGACCTCGATGATAAATACACCTTCATCATTCACAATAAACTGGATGTTGATCATTCCCTTGACATGGAGCGCCCTTGCGAGCTTCTCTGTGTATTCCACGATCGTCTTCTTGTTGTCCTCGGTGATGCTCTTCGCCGGATATACGGAGATACTGTCGCCGGAATGGATACCGGTACGCTCGATATGCTCCATGATACCCGGGATCAGAATATCGGTACCGTCGCAGATCGCATCGACCTCGATCTCCTTACCCATGATATACTTATCAACTAAGATCGGATGCTCCTGAGTGATCCGGTTGATGATGCCGATAAATTCGTCGATATCCTCATCGCAGATCGCGATCTGCATGCCCTGTCCGCCAAGAACGTAGGACGGACGAACGAGTACCGGATAGCCTAACTCGTTTGCTGCCTTTTTCGCCTCTTCCGCTGTAAATACAGTCTGTCCTTTCGCTCTCGGAATCTGGCACTGCTCAAGGATCTCATCGAAGAGTTCTCTGTCCTCAGCGGCATCGACATCCTCTGCAGCGGTTCCCAGGATCGGGACTCCCATCTTCATCAGAGCCTCTGTGAGCTTGATGGCTGTCTGTCCACCGAACTGGACAACTGCTCCGTCCGGTTTTTCAATATCAACGATGCTCTCCACATCCTCCGGAGTCAGCGGTTCGAAATACAGCTTATTCGCGATGTCGAAGTCTGTGCTGACGGTCTCCGGGTTATTGTTGATGATGACGGTCTCAAAGCCCTCTTTCTCGAAGGCCCATGTACTGTGAACGGAACAGAAGTCGAACTCGATACCCTGACCGATACGGATCGGACCGGAACCGAGAACGAGAACCTTCTTCTTCTCAGTCTCGCCCTCTGCCTCATTCTCACTTCCGAAGCAGGAATAATAGTATGGAGTTTCAGCTGCAAACTCAGCCGCGCAGGTATCTACCATCTTGAAGGCAGCACGGATGCCGTTTGCATGACGCATCTCCTTGATCTCGTTTTCCGTGAGACCTGTGAGTCTCGCGATCACATGATCCGGGAATTCAATGCGCTTTGCTTCCTTTAAAAGATCCGCGTCGAGGTTCTTCCCGGCTTTCTTTAAGGCATTCTCCATCTCAACGAGGATCATTAATTTATCGATGAACCAGATATCGATCTTCGTGATATCATGGATCAGCTCGTAATCGAAACCGCGGCGGAGTGCCTCTGCAATAACCCAGATCCGGCGGTCATCCACGTTGCAAAGCTGCTCTTTTAACTGTTCATCTGTGAGTCCGCTGTAGTCGTAAGACATTAAGGAGTCCACATGCTGCTCCAGAGAGCGGATCGCTTTCATTAAGCCACCCTCAAAGCTTGTGCAGATACTCATGACCTCACCGGTCGCTTTCATCTGGGTTCCTAACTTATGACTCGCATTGATGAATTTATCGAAGGGAAGTCTCGGCATCTTGACTACCACATAGTCAAGCATCGGCTCGAAACTTGCGTAGGTCTTCTTTGTAACAGCGTTCTTGATCTCATCCAGTGTGTAGCCGAGGGCGATCTTCGCGGCAACCTTCGCGATCGGGTATCCTGTCGCCTTGGACGCAAGGGCGGAGGAACGGCTTACACGCGGGTTTACCTCAATTACACAGTACTCGAAGCTCTCCGGGTGAAGTGCGTACTGTACGTTGCAGCCACCGGTGATACCGAGTTCTGTGATGATCTTTAACGCGGAGGTACGGAGCATCTGGTACTCTTTATCTCCAAGGGTCTGGGACGGGGCAACAACGATACTGTCACCGGTATGTACGCCCACAGGGTCGATATTCTCCATGTTGCAGACGGTGATCACATTGCCTGCGCCGTCACGCATAACCTCATATTCGATCTCCTTCCAGCCCGCAATACAGCGCTCTACAAGGACCTGGCCCACACGGGATAAACGGAGTCCGTTCTCCAGGATCTCTGCGCACTGCTCCTCATTATAGGCAATACCGCCGCCGGAGCCGCCAAGGGTATAAGCCGGACGGAGAACGACCGGATAACCGATCTCTTTTGCAACAGCAAGACCTGTGTTCACATCCTCAACGATCTCAGACGGAGCCACCGGTTCGCCGATCTTTTCCATGGTCTCCTTGAACATTTCACGGTCTTCGGCTTTTTTGATCGTGAGGGCTGTTGTACCGATAAGGCGCACGTTATTTGCCTTTAAGATACCTGCCTCCTCCAGTTCCATTGCAAGGTTTAAGCCGGCCTGTCCGCCAAGGGTCGGGAGGACACTGTCCGGTTTTTCTTTCTTAATCAACTGCTCGACAACCTCAGTTGTCAGCGGCTCAATATATACCCGGTCCGCGATATCCTTATCTGTCATGATCGTTGCCGGGTTGGAGTTTAAGAGAACGACCTCGATGCCTTCTTCCTTTAAGGAACGGCAGGCCTGTGTTCCCGCGTAGTCAAATTCTGCGGCCTGGCCGATAACGATCGGACCGGAACCGATTACAAGTACTTTCTTGATCTCTGGATTCTTAGGCATTATCTTTCCTCCTCCATCATGCGTAAAAAGCGGTCAAACAGATATCCGGAATCCTGCGGTCCCGGGCATGCTTCCGGGTGGTACTGGACGGTGAAGATATTCTTGCCCACGTACTTTAATCCCTCGTTCGTCTTATCGTTCACGTTCACGAACGCCGGAACGGCAACCTCCGGATTCATGCTGTGTTCGTCTACCGCGTATCCGTGGTTCTGGGAGGAAATGTAGACGCGGCCCGTCTCAAGGTCTTTTACCGGGTGATTTCCGCCGCGGTGGCCATATTTCAGCTTATATGTATTTGCGCCTGTGGCAAGAGCCATGAGCTGGTGTCCGAGACAGATGGCAAAAACAGGAACATCGGATTCATAAAACTTTCTGACTTCTTTGATGATCTCCGTGTTTTCTGCCGGATCTCCAGGGCCGTTGGAAAGCATGATCCCATCCGGGTTTGTCTTTAAGACTTCCTCAGCCGGAGTATCTGCCGGATATACGGTCACTTCGCAGCCTCTCTTATTTAACTCTCTGGCGATATTCTTCTTTGCGCCAAAGTCCATGAGCGCAACTTTCTTTCCTTCCCCCGGGAGAACGTATTTCTCTTTTGTGGTTGTCTTTAATACAACGCCTGTTACCTTATAAGCACTGATCCGTTCTTTCACTTCTTCCAGATCAAAAGATCCGTTCGTTGTGATCATGCCGTTCATGGTTCCTTTTTCTCTTAAAATCTTTGTGAGGGCTCTTGTATCGATACCACTGATACCTGGAATATCCTGTTCTTCTAAGAAATGCTGAATCGTGTCCCCACTTCTGAAATTACTGGGGATCCTAGATAATTCTCTGACAATATAACCATCCGGCCATGCTCTTCCGGATTCCATATCTTCTTTACAAATACCGTAATTACCAATTAACGGATAAGTCATTACCACTGCCTGTCCTGCATAGGACGGATCGGTAAGGACTTCCAAATAACCGGTCATGGATGTGTTAAAAACAATTTCACTGATTACTTCCCTGGTAGAGCCGATGCTTGTTCCTTCAAACACGGTTCCGTCTTCCAGTATTAAATATGCTTTCATGACGCCACCCTTTCTTCTGTGTTCGTGTTCGTTTCCTATCTGGGATTGAAAATTTATTTCAGCCCAAATTTTCACTATTCTATCATGCGGTGAGAGATTTTTCAACTGGTTTTTTGAAATTTTTCAAGAATCTTTTCAGATATTATAAAGAGTTGTCTCTATTGAGGAAAAATGGTAAAATGAATACTAATAAAGGAAAAATTTGAAAAACAGCCCTGACACAGGCGGAAGGTACCTTTCTTATTCCGAAAATCGGCTGTGAATGATTTTTCCTGCTTATAAACTTCTTATGTGAGGAGGCAGCTTATGAGTAAACTTGTCTATACAAAGGGGAAAGAATACCACATCGGCGTCGGCACCGGGGATGTGGGACGCTATGTGATCCTGCCGGGCGATCCGGGGCGCTGTGAGAAGATTGCGAAACATTTCGATAACCCGGTAAAGATCGCCCAGAACCGGGAATACACCACCTACACCGGCTATCTCGATGGAGAAAAAGTCAGTGTCGTCTCCACCGGAATCGGCGGACCGTCCGCCTCCATTGCGGTCGAAGAACTTATCCACTGCGGTGCGGACACCTTCGTCCGTGTTGGGACATCCGGCGGCATGCAGAAGGACGTTCTTGGCGGAGATCTCGTGATCGCCACCGGTGCGATCCGCTTTGAGGGGACCACAAAGGAGTATGCACCCATCGAGTATCCGGCGGTTCCGGATTTCGATGTCACTACTGCGTTAAAGGAAGCTTCTGAGGAACTCGGCTACCGCCATCACCTCGGCGTCGTCCAGTGCAAGGACAACTTCTACGGACAGCACTCCCCGGATTCCATGCCTGTGGCAGATGAATTAAACTCCAAATGGAAGGCCTGGATTGCATGCGGTGCCCTCGCCTCCGAGATGGAGTCCGCTGCCCTCTTCATCGTCGGCAGCGTCCGCAGAGTCCGCACCGGCTCTGTGATGCTCGTGATCGCAAACCAGACAAGACGGGAACTTGGGTTAGAGGATCCGCAGGTCTATGATACGGAAGCCGCTGTTGTTACAGCGGTGGAGGCGATGAGGAAGCTGATCAAAAAAGACCGGGAGGCGCTTGCTGCGAAATAAGCGCTTTGCCTCTCATCATACAGCTCTTATCGCAAAATATATTGCCATTCATTCCCAGTTCTATGCGCGGAATTTTGTGGTAGAATCCTCCTTGTAATATTTTTGTAACATTTTTACATAACAGGAGGTTTTACCATGAAAAAACAGATGATGACTGCTCTCGCAGTTTCCGCCATGATGACACTCGCAATGCCTTTCGCGTCCTTCGCTGCGTCCCGCTCTTGTCAGACCGGCTTCCGTCCGGGAAACAACTGTGGATACACAACTGACACCAACGCCATTTCTATGGTCCGGACGCAGGGCGGATGCGTGATTTCCAATGGAAATGCTATTGGTCTTTATACGGTATCCGGGAAGGGATATCCAAGTTGGGGGACTGGAAATAATTGCGGCACCAGCTGCGCAAACGGCTTCAATGGAGGCAGCTGCTCTTCCGGAATAAACTGCGGTTTAAATTCCTGCACTGGCGGGAACTGCCTGACATTCGGGAATGTTTCCATGATTCCAGGAGCGTCATGCGGAAGTTTTATCAGTGCACGATAGGCAATTTTCTATTGTTCTCCATGACATCATTAAATAAAATCGGTCTGTAAACAGCGAAATTGCCGGATCTTCTTTTTTTCGAAGAATCCGGCAGTTTCACTGATTACTTTGCACAGCAATTTCATCCTATATAAAATCGTGCAGTACACGTTTTCCCCATTCTAACTGCGTCTTGGATTCCATCGGCCAATCATAACGATTCTTGCTGCCTATAATATAAACATTTTCCATCAGATTATTATATGATTACTCCGACAGCATAACTACATTTTAAAAAAGGTCAGTTCAAATTTTCTTTCCATTTCCTTCATTATCATCGCCTCACTCTATCGCTATCAGTAGGATTCCACGAAATCAGTTTTCCCGTGTGATATTTCGTGTGATACTTTCCCCGGAAATATGCACTTTTACCCTCTTATTCGAAAGGATAAGCTTATTCCAAAAATCCCGCAAACCCGCATAAAATAAGGGAATCCTTAATTTCTAAGGATTCCCTGAAGGAAGCAGATAACGGGAATCGAACCCGCCTTTCCAGCTTGGGAAGCTAGCGTTCTACCGATGAACCATATCTGCATATATATTTTTCCAACACTCATATCATAGCACATTTCTGTGGATTCCACAAGGATTTTTCTGGTAAATCTGCGGAAATCGTTCCCCTTTTTCCGACACCTGTTCCCCCATATCCATATCTGTCTCTTAACTTTTGATCGCGTTTCATTCACCGTATCCGTTAATCCTCACTTCTCCGTCCCGCAAAAGCCTGCTCCTGAATTCATGGTGACAGGATCGGCAGGTATCTCCTGTCACCATGTCCGGCAACATATCACTTTCTATCCATATTTCATTTACGATAATTCCGCAATCCTTGTAATCCCCACATATATGTGGGAAATCTTATACCATGTAGCAAAATCTACCACTCCGGTCTGGGGAAGTCCAAAAATCGACTGGAATTTCCGAACAGCTTCCGCGGTAGCCGGACCATAGATCCCATCAGGGGAAATATCCGGAATTGCGGTATACACGCTGGAGATTGCATCTAACTGCTCCTGCAGCTGCCGCACCTTATCACCGGTGGCACCAATCTTCAGATCATATCCCGGCCACGATGCCGGGATGCCGGAGATCTGTTCTGCCGTATTGATATACATATCATCTCCATAAAAATTCCGCAGGATCTCGATGGGACTGTACCCCGCTTCTCCGAGCTCACAGCTGCCCCATTGCGTCATCCACCCCGGACACCGAACCTTCCGCCCGTCGCAGTATTGTGTCAGGATCGGCTGTTTCACTCCCGGGCGCGAAAGATAATTATCAAAAATATCATCCACCACGACAGAGATGGACTCAAAAATATTCCGCCCATAAATCCATTTATGATCATACGCGGTTGATGATGTGATCGTAAAATCATATCCCTGATTGCGGTACCATTCCGTATAGACACGATTTAACGTGAAGGACATGATTGCCAGCACATTCGCGACGATCGCGGAGCGGGGCCAGGTCGCGTATATCTCACTGGAGGCTACGTTTTTGATATAATCCCGATACGGGACATAATAGTTGGCTGCGGATGTATTCGTTGGCACTCCGTCATGTACCACGACCGTCTGGGGGACGACCACTCTGGACAGAACGATCTCTCCTGTCTCTATAACCGGCTTGATCTCGCTCTCCGCGATTTTGGGAAGGTAATCACCATAAAGTGTGTGATCCGGAATCGTCACGGTCTCTATCTGCTCTCCGGCCGGGGCATTCGAAAGAGGCCGCAAACGAATCCCCTGGATCGCCGTCACATCCGCCAGAACCTCCGTTCCTGAAACGACAAATGGCTCAAATCCCGGTGCCGTGATTCGGATCGTGTATTCTGCATATGGACGCTCCGTCTCCTCCGGTGACAATGAAAGCTCTACTGGTGGTGCATCTAATGGAAGATTCTCCGTCTGTCCGGAACTGTTCGTTCTCGTCTCCTCAATAGTTTCATCTGGTTCCTCCGTCCTTGCAATCACAATATCCGCATCCTGTACCGGAAAACTGTTCGCGTCCGACACAACATCCACCTGCAAATATCCCTGTGCCATAATTTCCTCGCTCGATTGAATATCGTTCTATTTTATGCAGCGGATGCACACCTGATGCATTCCTACACTTATTTTCGACCTTTAAATGCAGAGTTTAAAACCCGCAAAGTTTTTCAGAAAATCTTCCTCCGGATATCCAATGCCAGCATCACGGCATCCTGTAATATCCCGGACGTCAATATCGTTATTGTCCCGGCCGATGGCTCATCTGCTGAATAAATTTTGTTTTCTTATACCAAAACAGGCATCCGGAAACTTAGATAAGCTTCTGAATGCCTGTCTCTTTTTCTTATTTTCTATCCTTCCATCAGCTTCCTGATCTCCTCCGCAAGAAGCTTCACATTCCTGATCAGGCCGTCAAATGCCCCATATCCGTAAAACCGGATAAACAGGATGCCGACCGGTACAGCGATGATCATTCCCGCAATACCGCGGAACTTGAAACCAAGATAGAGGAAGAATAGTGTTGCAAGCGGCGGAAGTCCCATGCTGTCACCGACGATCTTCGGCTGAATCACCTGACGGATGCCCTGTGTTAAAACATAGAGAATGACAAGGCTTAGCGCATAACCGTACTCCCCGGTAAAGAGTCTCACCACTGCCCAGGGAATCAATGCCGTTCCTGTGCCGAACATCGGCAGAAAATCCAGGATCGCGATCGCGATTCCAAGAAAAATTCCATATGGAACCCTGAGGAATAACATTCCGATCACCAACACCACTGCGACCACGAACATGATCTTAAACTGCGCCAGAAAATACCCGCCGATCAACGTCCGGATATCGTTCTTCATCATCCGTCCATACTTGATCACAGGCTCTGGCATAACCTTCCGTACCGTCTCCACAAGCTTATCATGATCTGCCAGAAACAGATAAGAAGAAAGAAATACGATGATCGTATTCACAAAGACCTCCGGCAGCGTCCGCACTACGCGGCTGCCTGCGGAAGCCGCGATCTTCTGAACAAAATCACCGATATATCCACCCACATTCTCCAGCTCGGAAACGATCGTCATCTCCGTGTCTGCAGGAAGATACTTCAAAAGTCCCCCGATCCGCTCGCAGGCCAGATCGACCTCCTCCCGGATCGACGCATAAATTCCGGGCAGTGCCTGCCCAAACTCCGTCGTTTCCCGGAACACCCAGGAAAACAGCGCATAGATGCCAAAGATCACCAGTGCCAGCACACCTGCGATCAGAACTATCGAGCCGTGCCTGCGGACGATCTTCAGCCGCTTTTCAAAAAAACGCACCACCGGATTCGCGATCGCTGCCACGATCCATCCGATCACAAACGGAAGAAAAAACACCACCAGTCTCAGTCCCCAGACACAGACCAGATAAACTGTGAGCAAAGGAACCAGAATATTCAAAATAATCCCTGCATACTTTCTGAAATTCATTCCATGGACCTCCTAATCCTGTAAAAATCCTGCTGCATTCCATCCGCAGTATTTTACTCAGTCGATCCCCCTTTTTCAGTACTTCACATGATCTCATACGGCTTTACATGCTTTCAAACAAAGTCCGGCTAATGATCTGTACTCCTTTCACCGGTTTTCCCGCCATCACTACTTACAAAGCCCGTACTCCTCTGCAATCTTCTTAAATGCCGGCAGCGACCTCTCGATCTGCTCATAGGACACACAGTAAGCCAGTCTCACGTACCCCGGACAAGCAAACGAACTGCCCGGAACCACCAGCACATGATGTTTCTTCGCCACCTCGCAAAATTCCTTCTCGTTCTCCACCGGAGACTTCACAAACAAGTAAAACGCTCCGTCCGGCTTCGCGCAGGTAAATCCATACTCCGTCAGCGCACCATAGATCAGATTCCTGTTTTTCTCATAAGTCTCCAGATCCACTGTAACCTCATGCTCAATGCAATACTTGATCACCTTCTGAATCAGTGACGGCGCATTCACACATCCGATCACCCTGTTCGCGATCGTAGCCGCTCCGATCAGGGCCGCAGAATCATCCACCTCATCCGGAATCACGACATAGCCGATACGCTCACCCGGAACAGAGAGGGACTTACTGTAAGAATATCCCACAACCGCATTGTGATAATACTTCGTCACAAACGGAACCTCAACCCCGCCGTAAGCCAGCTCACAGTACGGCTCATCAGAGATCAGCACGATCGATGTGCCAAACTTCTTTTCCTTCTTCTCCAGGATCGCAGCCATAGCCTTGATCGTCGCCTCATCATACACAACACCCGTCGGGTTGTTCGGGTTGTTGATGATAACAGCCTTCGTCTTAGCAGTGATCTTCGCCTCAAACTCATCAAGCTTCGGCATAAACGTCTCAGTATCCGGAGAAATGACCACAACATTTCCGTCATAGTTTCTCACATACGCATTATATTCCACAAAATACGGTGCAAACACGATAACCTCATCGCCCGGATTTAAAATGCTCTTTAAAATGATATTTAATCCGCTCGCCGCACCCACTGTCATGATCAGGTTCTTAAAGGAAAAATTCGTTCCGAACCGTTTATTTAAGGACTCTGCGATGGTCTGACGGACATCTTCATAGCCTGCATTGCTCATATATCCATGGAGTGTCATGAAATCCTCATTCTTCACCACGTCGAGGATCGCCTCTGTCACCTGCGGAACCGGAACATTCGGGTTTCCAAGGCTGAAGTCATATACATTCTCCCTGCCGTAAACAGCAGCCATTCTTTTCCCTTCCTCGAACATTGCGCGGATCGCGGAATTATTAGCCATAAATGGTTTCATTTTTTCTGATATCATAGCTGTCTCCTCCGTCTGTTGTGTTTAATCTCTAAAAAAATTCCAAAGGCACCGGTCACCACAAAGTAAAACCAGGTCGTAGGATTGGAATACCAGGTTGTAAAAAACGAGAGCATAAAATAGAGCGCTCCCTGAGAATAGAATAGGTACCACGCCGGATTTCTTCCCGGGTATGTCCTTGCAGAAAGCCATGCGGCAGCCGCTCCCAATACTGATGAAAACAGAAATACACCGGCAATTCCAAAATCATAATACGCGTCATAGAAGAGTGTAACCGTAGTCAGCTCCTCCTTATTCACGTAGATCGGCCAGTCCACTAATGCAGGCTTTATAAACTTAAGCCCCGATAATGCCCAGAGCGGAAACATTCCCTTTAGTCCCATAGAATGGGCCGGAAGCTCCCGTACCAGACAGTCAAAATTGTCGTAATTGTTTGCAATATACATGTAAGGCTGCGTGATAAAGATCGGCGTAGCCGCATTCTTCATCTCAAAGATTCCATTCAGATACGTCACATCATGGCTTCTGGCAATCGTTAAGATCACATAGAGTGGAACAAGTCCCACCGCTGCCATGAAAAGATACCTGATTTTCCTGTATCCGCTGACGATCATAAATGTCAGCACTGCGAGAATCACCGCAAAGATCAGCTGAAATCTCGATACACAAAGCACCGGGATCAGGAGCGCGATCCCTGTCATAATGAGGGAAACGATTCTTTTCGCCTTCCCCATCTCCCTGTCATAGAACCATAACAGCACTTCCATGGACGGGACCAGTACACATGACACCGTCACATAATGGACCCCGGAAATATGGAAATATGAGTAGGCATGCGGCACTCCCCGAAGGAGAAACGGCACATATCCCAACCGGAATGCCTCAAACAGAAAGGCAGTCAGGGACAGGATTGTCAGCCCGGTAAGTGCAATGAAAATTCTTGTCCCGTATCTCTCCGGGGTCTCCCCCGTAAACTTCAGGGAAAATCCATCTATTGTCTTTTTTTCCTTCTCATATCCAAATTTCTTTTCTGCCAGTGCGTACACATTCCAGAATGCCGCAAAAGCTACAAAAAAGCACGCCCAGGTCTCTAAACTCCAGTCCTTCTGAAGGTTTGACAGCTTCAGGCAGGAGATTCCTTCTCCTCCCACATAAAACAAGGAAAACAGTCCGCGGAGATGAAGCGGATTGCCGCTTTTCCCATATTCCCACAGATAAAGATATAGTGCTGCAAACATCAGTGACATTCCTGATAAGGTAAAATGGGCGCTGAATGCAAAAAGCATGGCAGCGCCGTAACAAATCACATAAACCAGCATATCAGCCTACTCTCCGAGACCGCCATTGATCAGTTCCGTGATCGTTTCCAGAGCTTCCTTTTCGTCCGCTCCCTCACAGATCAATTCGATCTCATCTCCGCACTTTACACATGCCCCCAGCACGCTCAGTACACTTTTTGCATTAGCTGTTGTGTTTCCATATTCAAATTTGATCGAACTCTGAAACCGCAGTGCCTCCTTGCACAGAAGCCCTGCCGGTCTCAGATGAAGACCGGTTGGGTTTTCGATCGTAACTTTTTGCTTTACCATAAGTATTTTTAACTCCTAATTTCGAAATATGGTCTGAAGACCTGTCGCCTGACGTGCTTCCGTCGTCTCCGGCGGGACGATCACCGCGTGTCTTGTCGCAGACGCAGCGGTCTCCCCCTCTGTCTCCGCCTCGCTGCTGCTCTCAGCGGCAGTTTCCGACGCTTTTGTTGTCTCTTTCTCAGTTGTCTCAGGCTCTGTCTCCGTCGCAGACTCCTGTTCCTTTGCGACAGTTACCGTACAGCTGGAAATTCCCAGCAAATCATAGGCAGAATCAAGCTCCCTGTTAAGCGTCGGCTGAACCTGGTGGCTTCCCTCTCCCATTCCAGAGACATTCAGACTCAGGTCCTCAGCCGTAAGCTGCAGGCTGTCAAGTTCTTCCTGAAGCGCACGGATCCGGACTGTGACCGTTCCCGGGTCTGCCCGATAGCTGTAGGAGCTGTCCGCCCCAACATAACTGGCAGCGCTGATGCGGACCGTATATTCCCGTTCCTTCAACTGCTCCACCGTAAGTGTCACCGTGATCTCGGAACTGTCCTTCCCAGCCAGGGAAACTCCCTCCGGCAGATAATCATTCAGATCAATAGTCTTCACGATATTTGCCCTCGCGCCGGAAACATCAAGCTCTTCCTTCGGGATCGTGATCGTATTTAAGGATGCCAGAGCGCTCTTTAATCCGACCACCGGGACACTCTTAAGTCCGCACTCCACACCTGTGTAGCGATAACCGCCCGCCACCTCACCGGTGACATCGAAATCCAGGCTCAGATTCTTCACTTTCAGGATCTCCATGGTATAATCGACACTCTTGCAGTTACTGATCAGACGATCGCTGATCGTAATGCTGTTTTTGTTCGCGTCATAGAACTTCGGTTCCTCCGAATCGCTCCAATCCGCGTTCTTTCCGTCTAAGTTGATCTCGATTCCGACGCTGCTAATCTGTCCGATCAGGGATTCCGGACCTTCAACCGTAAGTGTCTCCGGTGACAGTGTCACCTTGCCAGTCTGGTAGCCGTCCTCAAGCATTCCCGTCGTCATGACGCCGATGGTAAATGTCTTCCTCTGAAGCGGTTCCGTCTCGATCTTGATCGTTCCCGTCCGGCTCACCGGCATGGAGACCAGGTATTCGGAGTGGTTTAGGACCTCGACCTTGATCGGGATCGCGCCTGTCACGGACCACATGTCTGTCATATCCGCGTACGCCCGGAAATCTGAGGAACGGATCCGATACGCATTTGTCGTCTTTACCTCATACTGAACTGTGGTTGTCGATTTTCCGACAACCGCATATGTCAGGTTGTTCTTCGTGAGGACGTCGCTGTTAATGATCTCTACTGGCACCTCCACAGTATCCGTCATGACCGGATCCGCCACATTGACGACCCCCAGCCAGACTAAAAAGGCACACAGGAAGGAAATCAGCAAAAGTCCCCATCGTCTATTCTGCTTTTCTTTCATTTTTATGCCATCCCTTCAAGAGTTTGAACGGGCCGGATACCGTCTCCTCCTCCGGCTTTGCAGCGATCGCAAGCTTTAACTCTTCCGGACTGTTGATCCTTCTGAGACTTCCGCCCTCCGCCAGGGATACCCGTCCAGTCTCCTCGGAGACTACAACGGTCAGGCTGTCCGTGTTCTCACTGATTCCAAGAGCCGCACGGTGTCTTGTTCCCAGGTCTTTGCTGATGCTCAGGTTATCAGAAAGCGGCAGATAACAGGTCGCAGAGGTCACGCGGTTTCCACGGATAATGATCGCGCCGTCGTGAAGAGGCGTATTGTGTTCAAAAATATTGATCAGAAGCTGGCTCGTGACGATTCCGTCCACCGGGATTCCCGTGCGTTCGATCTCCGGAAGCGGAGTGTCGCGCTCGATGACGATCAGGGCTCCTGTCTTTACTTTTCCCATTTCAAAGGCCGCACGGGTAATCTCATTTACGGTCTTCTCTGTATATCCTTCCTGCTGTCTGGAATTCTCAGAAATAAAAAGGTCTGTGATGATATTTTTGCTTCCGAGCTGCTCCAGCGCTTTTCGAAGCTCCGGCTGGAAGATAATGATGAGGGCTGTCAATACGAGCTGGCCCATATGGTTGATGATCCAGGTGATCGTATTTAAATGGAGCATCGCCGCCAGCAGGTAAAAACCAACAATGATCATACCACCGCGGAGAAGCACTCCCGCTCTCGTCGACTTCACCCATAAAAGGACTTCATAGATCAGAACTGTGAGGATCAGAATTTCAAAAAGATTCGACAATGTGATCTTCGGAATAAATGTAAACCAGGAATACATATTCCCAAGAAATTCTGTCATTTTGTTACCTCCGTACAATTATTCACGAGTTTCGTTCTTCTCATGTCTCACATTTTTTCTCGAATAAATCCGCTGTACCTTCACATCCGGTGCAGACACCGTGAGCTTCGGGACAGCTTTCACATAGTAATAGTAGTCATCGTCTTCATACTGCAGATACTCTGTTCTCGTATAATCCACCGCGAACACAAAGAACTGGTAGATCAGGGCGATCACCACCGATGCGACGATTCCAAAGATCATGGAACCTGCGGATACCGGAAGGTTGAAATTGAAATCACCGATAAAGATCACTGCAAGCTGTGTGATCACTCCCGCAACGATGGCGATGGACCAGGAGTAGTCTACTGAAAGATTTTTAAGGATGAAGACCACAAGGATCGCAGCGGCAAATGCAGCCACCATGACCCACATCAGCTCATTTCCAAATACATTCTTTACGATCTGGATAAACCGGTCTGCCATCTCCGCCATCGAACTTCCCGTCAGTGTTCCCGCATTTTGCTTTAAATACATCAGAATATAGTAGATGCAGACACCGCTGCACACAGGAACGATGGACACAAGGCTTCCAGAAAGTCCTACCACAAGCGGCACCACATACGGAATCCGCAGGAAGAACAGTAACGGTGTCAGGAGAAGCAGATATCCGTCACCCGGCCGGAATCCGTAGTAAAGGACGGTCACCGCCAGCACGAACACAAAGATGACCAGAGCGATCTCCAGAGACACCTGGGCAACATGGATCAGGATAAAAACACTGGCCAGAAACGCTGTCACTCCATATGGAATAAAGGAGGCAACCAGTCCCATCACCACCGGGATCAGCGGATTCTTAAGTTTCGACATAAAACCTACATTCGCGTTAATCAGCCAGAACGTAAGGAATCCCACCAGGAATTTTACGACCGGTACGATGTAAATATTATACTTTCCATAAAATTGTTTCAGTTTTTCCTTGAATACTAAAAGTCCGATCACTTACTCTTTTCCTCCCCGTTTTCCTTTGCAGGCTACTGGTCATATTTTTTATCAAGGCGCCGCAGCTTTGCCTGATAGATCTTCAGTCTTCCGGCTGCTTCGTCATAACGTCTCGAATAGATCTTCCAGGTCACAACAAGATATGCGAGAAGTCCCGCAGCATAGTAGAATACAAGGCGCACCCCGAGAGAGATCAGGTCATCCACCGCCATGACGTTGAGCAGATCATCGAACCGGTAAAGGACCCACAGCACCAGGCACAGGCACACGGTCAGCGAGTACGCGATAAAAGACCGGATCAGATGGCTTCCAACGTAGTCGCTCTTGAAATACCGGTTTGCCGGGATGGATTCCTTCATCATTTTCTTTTCAAACATGGCGATACCCGTCATCAGCCGGATCTTCTCCTCATTTAACATGGCAGTCTCCTTTTTCCATCATTTAAAGCCCAGCAGCTGCACAATAGATCTGCACACTTGCTGCGCTGACCGTAAAAAAGTATGGGCTGGAAAGCAAAAATCCCATCGGCAAAACCGATCCGGAATGGATTTTTGCTTGTAACTGCGAAGAATCTTAGCAGTTATGAAACAAATACCAATATAACACACTTTCCCGCGCTTGGCGAGACGAAGTCCCTACATTTATGAAAATTTTAAGGAAAATGTAACGGTTCCGGCAACAATTTTGTTACCTGTTTAATGTCTCGATAAATTTTCCAAATGCCTCACGCCCCGCCTCTGTGCGCTTATAAACGCCCGCATCCTCAAGGACATTCGCGAACACATGGCCGACCTCATCCTGTAAGATCTCCATCACATTATCCTTTGTGATCTTCGCATATTTCGGAAGGAACTCTTCTACCCAGTCTGCATGTTTTGCGATGGATTCCTCGCTGCGGATGTCCTTTCCTTCCACGATATAGTCGGCAAGCAGGGCAAGCTCATCCTTCAATCTCGACGGAAGAACTGCCAGGCCCATGACTTCGATGAGTCCGATGTTCTCTTTCTTGATGTGGTGGAGCTTCGGGTTCGGATGGAACAGACCTAACGGACGTTCCTCCGTGGTGCGGTTATTTCTCAGTACCAGATCCAGCTCAAACTTTCCGCCACGGAATCTCGCGATCGGGGTGATCGTGTTATGTGGCTCCCCGTCTGTCTCCGCGTAGATATCCGCGTCCGCGTCTGTATATCCGCGCCATGCAGTTAAGATCTTATCCGCAAGATCCACAAGGCGTTCTTTCTTCTCACTGCGGATCCTGATCACGGACATCGGCCATTTTACGATTCCTGCTTCCACATCCTCGTAACCGTTCACTGTAAAACTTTTCTCCACCGGTGCTTTCGCCATCGCGAAGGTGTATCTTCCGCCCTGGAAATGGTCGTGGGTCAGGATGGAACCGCCGACGATCGGGAGATCCGCGTTGGATCCCAGGAAATAATGCGGGAACATGGTCACAAAATCAAATAACTTTTTGAACGTATTCCGGTCGATCTTCATCGGGGTGTGTTTTCCGTTGAAGACGATGCAGTGCTCATTATAGTAGACGTACGGGGAATACTGGAAGCCCCAGGACTCGCCGTTTAAGGTCAGCGGAATGATCCGGTGGTTGTTTCTCGCCGGATGGTTGATTCGGCCCGCGTAGCCCACGTTTTCCATACAGAGCAGGCATTTCGGATATCCGCTCTGCTTCATGGTTTTTGCAGCGGCGATAGCTTTCGGGTCTTTCTCAGGCTTTGAGAGGTTTACCGTGATGTCCAGGTCGCCGTACTCCGTCTTCGTGATCCACTTCAAGTCCTTGCAGACACGGTAGCGGCGGATATAGTCGGAGTCCTGGCTCAGTTTGTAGAAATAAGCCGTTGCGTCCTCCGGGGATTTTTCATACTCCCCGCGGAATTTCTTTACGACCTCGCTTGGGCGCGGCATCAGGCAGTTCATGAGTCTCGTGTCAAAAAGATCCCGGTATACGACGCTGTTGTTTTCAAGGATCCCCTGCTCTGCAGCGTAGTCGGTGAGCGCGTTTAAGGTATCTTCCAGGCTGATCTCGTCTGTAATCTCGCCCGGCTCCTCGTATTCGGACATTTTCAGTACTTCCAGGATCTGGTTTCTTGCGTAGATCTCATCTTCGGCTTCGATAAGTCCGGTCGTTCTGCCGTACTGAACCAGTTTCTTTATTGACATTTCAATCATGATCGAATTCCTCCGTTTTTTTACGGTATATTGACAGATTTAAGTATAACGTGCGTATCTTCTTGTTTTCGCTGCACAAAAACAAGAAGCACAGGGCGGCCGCCCTATATCAATCTGCTCTGCAAAAACACTTATACAAGTAAACTTGCAGCGCGTTTTTTGCAGAACAAATTGCCGCACCTGCAACCTGTTACATTTTATTATAATAAATTTACCACCCTAATACAATCGCTATTTTATTTTTTTATCCCCCGCATCGCACGCTGAAGCCGCTCCGTAATGATTCCGCCGACGATTCCGATCAGTGTTCCCGCGATGCATCCGGCTGCCAGAAGAAATGGCAGATAATAAAATACCCCTGGTGTCTGGACGATAACTGCCGCAAAGGTGATCTGGCCGATATTGTGGGCAATACCGCCAAGAACGCTGATGCTGACCTGGGAGAGTTTTCCGGTCTCCTTCAATACCGCCATCACAAACAAGCTTAAAAAGCTTCCAGACAGCCCATAGATCATGCTGTAGGGATTTCCAAATGACAGTCCCACAAGAACGATGCGGATCAGGGTCACGGCGATAGTTCCGGGGATTCCAATTAAATAGAGCCCCACCACCGTTACAAGGTTCGCCAGTCCCAGCTTTATGCCTGGGACTGGGATCGGGATGGGAATCATTGTCTCAACAAAACTCAGCACCATGGCAAGGGCAATCAGGAGCCCATACAATGCCACAGTTATTGCCTTTTTTTCTCGATTCATCGGATCTATTCTCCTCTTTCTTGACTTTCAAAAGTTCATTTGTTAGAATAAACCGGATATCCGGCAGTGCAGCTTCTGATATTTTGTACGACAGGCACGAGTGCCTGCTGCGGTCTGCGTTTTCGTATTAATATACAAAATTTCCGCTGTCGAATGAGCTTATAATATTTATCGTACAGGAAGTATATAACACATGAATAAAAAAACAATATTTGGCCTCTGTGCCGCCGGTCTCCTCTTTGTTTCCGGCATGACATTGAGCGGATGTGGAACAAGCAGCGGACCGGGACTTCTCACACAGGAGACTCCTCTCAGCCGTTCCGATTTTCTGCTCAACACCTTCGTCACCATCACGCTCTACGATTCCGACGACTCCTCTATCTTAGACGATTCGATGGCACTTTGTAAAGAGTATGAGAATATTTTCAGCAAGACCTTAGAGACCAGCGAGCTCTACAAGATCAACCATCGGACCTCCGACACTGTCACGGTCTCCGACGACATGGCAGCGCTTCTGGCAAAAGGTCTGGAATACTGCGAGAAATCTGACGGTGCCTTTGACATTACGATCGAGCCGTTGAGTTCCCTCTGGAATTTCACAAGCGGCGAGGCCGTGATCCCGGATGAAGCAGACATCGAAGCAGATATTCCGAAGGTGGATTACCACAACCTCGTCCTCTCCGGAAATACGCTGACATTCCTCTCCCCGGATACCACCATCGACCTGGGTTCCATCGCGAAGGGCTATATCGCCGACCGGATCAAGGAACAGCTCCTGGATGCCGGTGTGAAGAGCGCCATTATCAATCTCGGCGGAAACGTCCTCTGCATGGGCGAAAAGCCGGACGGAAGCAAATTCAACATCGGGCTGCAGAAACCTTTTGCGGACAGGGATGAGACATTTGAGGTGCTTGGGATCAAGGATCTCTCCGTCGTGACATCCGGTGTCTACGAGCGGCATTTTGAGATCGACGGAAAGAATTACCATCACATTTTAAACCCGGCAACCGGGTATCCTTACGATAATGGACTGATCTCCGTGACGATCCTCTCCGAGGAGTCCGTTGACGGGGATGGTCTCTCCACCACCTGCTTTTCCCTTGGCCTGGAAAAAGGACTGGAGCTTGCGAATTCCCTGGATGGAATCTACGCATGCTTTATCGATGAGGATTACAATGTTTCCTATTCGGATGGAATGGAAGACTTTATTATCAAACAGTAATATTTAGATCAGACAGTCTCCCGGATTTTTTGCCCGGCGCTGATGCAAAACACGAAACAGTTACCATTACACTATTTTCAGGGATTTTTTATGACAGAAAGCAAAGATACGAAACAGAAACTTTTAAAAAAACAGGATATGATCCTGATCGCCGTAATACTTGCGGCAGCCGTTCTTCTTTTTCTCGGGGCAAAATTGATGCATAAAAGCCCTGCGGAGATCGTTGAAGTTTCCGTCGATGGAAAAGTAGTCGAAACCCTCGATCTCGCAAAAGATCAGGAGCTCACTATAGACAGCGTGTCCGGCGGCACAAACCACCTGATCATCAAAGATGGGGAGGCGTGGGTCTCCGAGGCCACATGCCCCGACAAGATCTGTGTCCACCAGGGAAAGATCCATCTGGACGGCGAGATCATCGTCTGCCTGCCCAATAAGATGACGGCACAGATCAAGAGCAGAAAATAGACAGTGCAGTCAGTGCGGTAAGCGTGCAAAATTGCTGAACAATTAGTCTGAAATTGTGACTGTTCTGCAGGTCTGCGCACTTACTGCGCTGACTGTAAGAAAACATAAGCCGGAAGGCAAAAAACCTGAGAGGTCTCAACACAGCTCCTCAGGTTTTTATTATACTGGTCAGCAATACGCTCTTACTCCGCCAACCCCATCTTCTTCATCTCTTCCGCAACGGAATCCTCGCAGGATCTCATGGCGAGGATCGTCATTTCCATTAACTTCGGCAGTTCCCAGCCGAGATTCCCGGCACCTTTTGTGATGACGTCCCTGGAACATCCTGCAGCAAATTTCTTATCTTTAAATTTCTTCTTTAAGCTGGACACTTCCATGTCCTTCGTACTCTTTGATGGGCGCATCTTCGCTGCCGCCCAGATCAGACCGGTCAGCTCATCTGCCGCGAAGAGGACTTTTTCCATCTCGTGCTCCGGCTTCGCGTCGATCCACTCGTGGATTCCGTATCCGTGGCTGCAGACCGCATGGATCACCTCATCCTCGGCTCCGCCCTCTTTTAAAAGACGCGGCGCGATCAGGCAGTGCTCCTCCGGATACTCCTCGAAATCGATATCATGAAGGATTCCGCAGATCTCCCAGAATCCGGCCTCATCTCCGTATCCGAGTTCATTCGCGTACCATTTTAAAACGCCCCCGACAGTCAGGCCATGGAGAATATGGAATGGCTCTTTGTTGTATTTTCTGAGGAGCGCGATGGCGTCCTCTCTCGTCAGTTTTGTCTGCATGATTTTATGCCTCCATACTTATAAATTTTCTGTAACTGATATGTACCTTCATAGTTACCAATTATCTTTCTTATCAGTATAACAGAATATTCCTATAATTCAAGTATGATAGTAGGATTTTTATAACATTTTAAAACAGGCCCATTCATCGATTCATGTCTGGAAAAATAGACCTCTACATCCAGAATTTTTCCATCACGATCTTCTCCGCATACTCAAAGTCCCAAAGTTCAACATTCCCGGCTGTCACCACCGGATCACTGTCGATGACGATCCCGTCGACCATGTAATCCCGCTGTCCCACCGGCGTTCCTTCCCGGACCGGAGCATGGAGCGATTTTGCGATCTTTGTCCTTACCTGGACCTTCTCATCGTTTCCCAGCAGAACACGGAGAGGGGTCTTATCCGCGTTTTCAGTCCCGATCTCTACCTTAACCCTGTACCCCACGCCATTTTCCACCGGAACTGCAGTTTCCTCCCCGAGTCCCTTTTTCTCTATCTCCTTATACTCAAAGTTTTTATCCCCGTATGTCACAAGTTTCCGCACATCCTGCCACTTATAGGTCTTGTGGGGCGGCCACCCGCAGCCCAGAAGCGCCGCTATGAACAGCTTCTTCCCCTTTTTCACTGCACCAACATAACAGTATCCAGCCTTTCCCGTGAATCCGGTCTTTCCACTGACCGCACCTTCCATGGATGTCAGGAGAGCATTATGATTGACGCAGGAGAAACTCCGTATCCCGGAAAGGTCGGAAAAGGCGTGGGACGGTGCTCTTGTGATGGCAAGGAACTCTTCTTTTGCCGGGGAGAGCACGATGCAGTATCTGAGGATCCGCGCCAGGTCTGCCGCAGTGGTGGAATGAATCTTCCCACTCTCCTTATCCTCCGCATCCAACCCGTTGGGCGTCAGAAAATATGTATCATCACAGCCAAGTTCCGCTGCCTTCCTGTTCATCATGTCCGCGAAATCTTCCACGCTGCCCCCGACCGCTTCCGCGATGGCCACTGCGGTGTCATTGTGGGATTCCAGCATCAGGGAGTAAAGAAGGTCTTCCAGTCGGTATTTCTCCCCTTCTCTCACATGCAGCTTCACCTCCGGCATGGTCGCCGCCCGGTCTGAGATCCCGACTTCCGTGTCCAGCCCAGCATTCTCCAGGGCAAGGATGCAGGTCATGATCTTCGTGGTGCTGGCCATGGGAAGGACTTCCATCTCGTTTTTTCCGTACAGAATCCGCCCTGTATCGCCGTCAAGCAGGACAGCGGAGTGAGAATTCAGGTTCAGCGGATCGGTCTTCACCTTCGATCGCACCACCGCTGATTCCAGCGTCTCCCCATTCTCGGACCGGATCACCGATACGACCGGATCCTGTGCAGCCTGCAGCCCGCTGCTTTCCCTGTATAAATGATCTCCGGGAACTGCCGCTGCCAAAAGCAGGAGTCCCCCCAGGCACAACTGCAGAATCGGGGATGGTCCGGGTCTGCGTTTTTCCTTTTCTTTCCCCAAGGTCCATTCACTGAGCCGCGCCAGCACCATTCCTGCTATATTTTTATTTTTCCACATTTTTCAGAACTTCCGCCGCATATTTGTAACAGCATATGCGGATGTTTTCTGAGACTTGCCGGACAATTTTTCCTATGATACAATGAAATACGCTGAAATAACTTTGAGATCATTTCTACGTGTCCGTGATGTTATGCAGCCGAAATATCTGCGGACATCTGGTGTGTTGAATTATTATATTTTTAAATAAAAAGGGATTTATCATGAATATAGTTTTGATTTACACAATTAAAGAAGCCGACAGCGGTCGTTCCATCGCCGCCTTTCTCATGGATTCCGGCTATTCTTCCCGCCTGGTGGTTCATCTTCGAAACACCGAGGGCAGTTTTCTCCTAAACGGAAAAACTGTTTTTTCCAACACAGTCCTTCAGCCGAAAGATCAGTTGCGCGTCCATGTCACGGAGAAAAAAACTTCCGACCAGATTGTCCCTGTTCCCATGGACCTCTCCGTCGTTTTTGAAGACGAACATGTTCTCGTGATCGATAAACCTGCCGGAATGCCGGTCCACCCGTCCCAGGGACACTATGAGAATACCCTGGCAAACGGGATTGCATGGTATTACAGGAATGAGGAGTCTCCTTTCGTGTTCCGGGCCGTAAACCGGCTGGACCGGGACACATCAGGGCTTGTGCTTCTCGCAAAGAATCCCTACAGTTCCTGCGTTCTCTCTGATGCCGTGAAGGACCACACGATTCACAGGGAGTACGCCGCCATCGTCTCCGGGAAGACGGACGCATCCGGCACCATCGATCTTCCGATCGCAAGAAAGGACGGCTCCACCATCGAGCGGGTCTTGGATCCAGAGCGGGGTGAGACCGCTGTAACCCATTACCGGACATTTGCCTACAACAAGAACGCTGACCTCTCCTTCATCCGCCTCCTCCTGGAGACAGGAAGGACACACCAGATCCGCGTCCATATGAAAGCCATCGGGCATCCGCTGCCAGGGGATTTTCTCTACTGCCCGGACTACCGTTTTATCGACCGTCAGCCGCTCCATTCCACATATTTAAGCTTTTCCCATCCGGTGACCGGAGAAAAGCTTGAGTTCTCCGCCCCGCTGCCGGGGGACATGAGGAAACTGTTTCCAAACATAAAAGATCCGTCAGGTCCTGTCTTTTATTAAGGCAGATCCCGGCGGATCTTATTTACGCGAACAACGAGCCAAAGTCCGCGCATGCGCGGGACCTTGGCGACTGTCGCGATAACAAGGGGAAACTCGCGAAGCGTGTTTTCGCTTGTTTCCATGTCCGGTTCTTTTCTGGCTCTATATCCTTTTTACAGTAATGTAAAAGCAAAAACTTATCTCTTAATGCGTATCATCAACCACCCTGAATCCTAAGTCCTTTCGGATAGTGATTCTTCAGCATCCCGCCAGCCGCCTTCGCAAACCCCAGTGACATGCCGCCGGTAGTCACAAGAACCCAGCCTTTTGCCGGGATGTTCGGTTCTTCAAGATCCTCCGCCCGCAATGTCTCTCCACGGAGATACCGCAGCGCAAGATCCTCCGATCCGACCTCCACACTCTGTCTCACATCACTTTTTTTCAGTGCCAGAGCCAACGCATGGGACGGCTCAAATCTGTCTTTTTTCGCGCTTCCAAGGTGCAGGCCCGGTCTCAATACCTTAAGCCCCATAAGACCCGGCATCACCTCCGGGACGAGATACAGGTTCTCTCCAAACATCAGAAATTTCTTTCCATTTTCCAGATGTTCCATGTCTTTCAAATTCTCTTTTTCAAATGCCCGGAACGCAGCGACCGCTTCCGTGAGCGCCGCATCCTCTTTCGCACGTCCGTTTTTACCTCCGCCCTTTTTGCTGTTTTTCTTTCCGTCTGCGTTCTCTGTACGTTCCACAGCATCCCAGGATCTCTCACCTTTCACAAGCAGCGCCAGGAAATGCCCCTCTCCGTCCGCAAGATGCGGCCAGATCCTCACGGTCTTTTTCAGCTCCTCGTTCCCATCTGCCCATTCCGGGTGACCGGCGGAAAAATATTTTGCAAGCTCCGGCTGCACCACTGAAAACTCCGGATGGCGCTCAAGGAATCTTGCTATGCTCTGCTCGTTCTCCTCGGGCGAAAATGTGCAGGTAGAGTAAACGATCCGCCCGCCACCCTTTAACATCGCCGCCGCACAGTCCAGGATCCCGTCCTGCAGCCCCGCGCACTGTTTAACATGATCTGGGCTCCACTCATTTCTGGCATTCTCATCCTTTCGGAACATTCCTTCGCCGGAACACGGGGCATCCACCACGATCCCGTCAAAAAATTCCGGAAACTCCGGGGCAAGCCGGAACGGATCCATGTTCGTCACCACGGCATTCTCCACACCGAGGCGCTCAATATTCTGGGACAGGATCTTTGCGCGGGCAGGATGGATCTCATTGCAGACTAAAAGCCCATGTCCTCCCATTTTTCCGGCAAGATGAGTGGATTTCCCTCCCGGCGCCGCACAGAGGTCCAGGATCTGCTCCCCGGGCTTTGGAGACAGTGCTTCTGCCACAGACATGGCGCTTGGTTCCTGGATATAGTATGCCCCAGCCTCGTGGAACGGGTGGCGTCCCGGGCGCATGTCTGCCTCGTAGTAAAATCCCTCTTCTGCCCAGGGAACTCTTGCGAGTCCCTTCAGGTAATCTCCAAGGGGTTCTCCTTCCTCCGGCATCTCCCCGCTCTTCTGCTTTAATGGGTTGACCCGCAGACCGAATTTCCGCTCCGCGTCGTAGCTTTTAAAAAATGATTCCGCATCACTGCCGAGAAGCTTTTTCATCTTCTCCACGAACGCTTCCGGCAGCTCTCTCTTCGTTTCTTTCTCCATAATCTCCTGATCTCAAAAGCGCCCGCCGGGGATGATCCCAGCGGGCGCTCAAGTCCTAAAGTCCTAGTTTCTGGTAACTATTCAGTACCTTCATAGTTACACGCAAAAATCCATTCCAGATCAGCTTCGCTGATGGGATTTTTGCCCTCCAGCCTATGTTTTCTTACGGTCAGCGCAGCAAGGGCGCAGACCTACTGAACAGTTACAGTTTCTGTTCTTTTGCAGGCGGCACACCCAGGATATATCCATCTGCAAGACTGTGTCTAAACACATTTGCCCAGCCATATGTCCATCCGGACATAGCTAAACTATCATCTCAACTTACAGCTCGATCTTGTAATCGTCTGCGCCGATACCGTTTACTACATAGTAAGCAGCGCTCTCTTCCGGCTTTACATAGATCTCGATGGTCTTGATATCGCCGACTTTGTTGCCTTTCTTTGTGTAGGCTTTCTTAACAGCTGCAATGAGGTCTTTCTCTGTAACTTCCTTGCCAGCGAACTGTACAACTACGGATGTCTTGATGTCCTTTGCTGTTGTTCTCTTTGCCGGAGCTTTCTTTGCTGTCTCTTTCTTCGGCTCTTCTGCTTTCTTAGCTTCTGCCTTCGGAGCCTCTGCCTTTGCTTCTGCCTTTACTGTCTTTGTCTCTGCTGCCTTTACTTCTACAGTGCTATTGCTAACCGGTGCTGCAGCCATTTTCTTTGCTGCGGCTGCGATTGGATTCTTCTTTGCCATAATGATATCCTCCTGAAAAATGTTGACACACAAAACTGTTTTCCTGTCATTTCCTGAGTTGTCGTACTAAATAATCGTCATAGCGCATTATAAGCCCTCGTTAGGATTTTGTCAATAAAATCCCGTAAAACTGGTATTTGTAAGCAAAAAAGATCCGGCAGAACACATATCCGAAAGTATCCTGCCGAATCAAAATACCAGCTTTATTTTTTGAATTATTCCTGCAGCTTAAATCCCGGGATCACATCGCTCCACTTGTTGATTCCGATGATCTTCTTCGCAAATTCCGTATACTTCAGAGATTTATTTGTATCAATATATTTGAATACGTTGTAAATATTCTTCGGCATAACAGCAATCACCCGATCCGGACTTGACATATCCACCGTCCAGAGGCCGAATGAGCAGGACTGCTCTACCTCGATCACCGCATCGACCTGACGGTTTAAGATAAACGCGTCGATATACGGGTTATTATCTACAAGATAATATGCATACGCGAAAGCGGCTGCCTGGATATCATAGACATCTCCCCGGGTCGCGCTCTTTGATGTAAAGCCCTCCTCAGAGAGAATGATATGACGGACATTTCCGCCTGCATCGCGCATGATATCCTTCTGGAAGTAATCCGTCAGGACGTTGAGGTTTTTGAAGTTTACGACCGGTGAATCTTCGGTATTATTGACAGCTCCCGTCTGATCATCATCCCAGAACTCCGGCTCCGTCATCGGATGCGGGTACGGGTGGTAGGCAAGTCCCCACTCGATATTCCCCTCGTCACGGATATCGGCGTTGAAGCGGTCAATAAAGTCCTTTGCGCCATACATCAGGTTGGAGTTTGCGCGCTTCCACTCATAGTCCGTGGAGAAGAAGACCCGCGCGTTCCGGCTCTGGCTCTTGATCGCCGTGTAGGCCACACGGAATACCTTTGAGTAGAGCTTTGTATAGGAATCAATGTCCATCGGACCGGTGTAGTTCCAGTTTAAGTTGTTGTTGATCTCATTTCCGACGATCCAGTTGCTGACACGGCCATAGTCATCGTGGGCACCGGAATAGCGCTCTGCCATAAAGGAGAGCAGCGCGCGGGTCGTCTCATATCCCTGCTCCGTGGAGACATTAAAACCGTAGTAGAAAGCTTCCTTTCTCTTCGCAAGCCCGGCTTCGTGAAGCTCCGGGTAGTTGTCGTTCCGTCCGTTTAAAAGGATCGCCGTCACAACGATTCCTTTCGCGGAGAACGCACTGATCATCTTATCATAATCCTTGATGAGATCACCGTTGAAGTTGTAGGTCTTTCCGTTGTATTTGTATTTTAAATTACCGCCCACAAGCTGGTGATACGGGATATTGACCGTCGTGTGCTTTACGCCCAGGTTCAGCGCGTCGCCGAGCATATCGAGCTGGATCAGAAGTCCTTTTTTGCTCATCGGCTCCGGGTAATCCTCGCGATATTTTGCCACATCGCCCGGGTTCGTCACATAGATCGCATTGCTGATCGGGGTGTAGGTGCTGCCGGTCTTTAACGCAACCACGAATCTGGAATAGAGCATCGTATCCGTGGAATCACCGCTGTATTTTAAGGTGAATTTTAACTTGTCGGATTTGTTGCTCCATGCGATGTAGTCCGTTCTGGAGCCTATCTCAGACTCATATGGGTGAAGCTCGAACAGATAATAATAGCCATCATCCGGAGTTTCCCCCTCATTTAAAGCGCCGGCCGTGGCTGTTCCTGTGACGGAAATGCTGTTTCCGTTCTCTACTGAACAAGCCTTCAGCCTTGCGCTGTCATAAGCAAAGCTTGTGAAACATCCCACCGCCGCGGTCATCAGAAGTCCCATAAGAAACGCCGCACCGCTGCGGAATAATGTTCTTTTTTTCATGTCGTTTTCCCGCCTTTCTTTTTTGCCTAAACTATTTTATCATCTGGGTTTTGATGATTCAATTACGATTCCCTTACGATTTTACGGCAATCTGCCGCCTTTTTCGCCATCTTTGCGGCATCAGGACCGCCGGAACCGACCGATTTTGATACAAAATATAAGCACACTCTTTCCGTCATGCTAAAAAACCTCCAGAACAAGTGCCGCCAGATTCGCCGCGAAATGGAACACCACCGGTGCCTTCACCGTGTTCGTTTTTTCCATAAGATATGCCAGGAGCAGCCCCATAAAGAAGCTGTAGATTCCCTGCACAAGGTCCCAGTGGAACACACCGAAAAACGCCGCGGTCATAAATGCTGCCGCCGGGGCGGATACAAGCTCCTTGCATCTTCCATAGAGAACGCCGCGGAAAAAATATTCCTCAAGGATCGGGGATGCCGCCAAAAGCACCACAGCCTCCAGCCACAGATTTCCTGTGAACAGGCTCTCATCTGCCAGGGCCGCGCCAGAGATCTGAAGCGCTCTCACCGCAAGGCCGAACGCCAGGGATATTCCTGCGCCACTGAAAAATGCCGCAGCCGCGATTTTTCCGTTCCAGTGTTCTTTTCCCCTGAACACCGAATCCTCTCTATAAAGATGTACCAGCATCGGAACCGCGATGACTGAGCGGAACAAGGTATCCCATAAGATCACGTCGTCCCCGAAAATCGTTGTCTGCGCAAGTGGAAGTTCAATGATACATGCTACCGCCAGACAGAACAGTATTGGAAAAAGAATCCTCCGGATCCTGATCTTCAATTTTTTCTCTCCTTTCATACTGCCGAACCGGCAGCTTTACGCGCACCAACACATCTTACCACATTTTGCGATGGAATACAAATATCCGGGGTGGAATATATTATAAAAAGCAATTCCATGAGACATCTGCACGTCTCTGGAACCACCTGAAAAGGATATCATTTCATGAAATTTCCATTTTTCTGTCTTTTAAAAGAATTCCCGCGCGATCATGACCAGGCTTTCGCAGGAAGCCGTCCAGCCACACTTCTTCTGGCTCTCATCCTACTCCCCCTCTCCTACGTCCTCGGCGCTTTCGCCGCCACCGTCATTCCGTCAGTCCCGGCATCTGCGGACGGAAACTGGGGCCTCTCATTCCAGCAGGAGGGAAAGCCGCCTGTCGCTAACGCCACGGCAGATGAATTAAAGCAGTACAATGCCTGGTACGCCGATCTTTCCGGCGAGAAAGTCATCTACCTGACCTTCGACGCCGGATATGAGAACGGCAATACCCCCATGATCCTGGACACCTTGAAAAAGCATCAGGTTCCCGCCGCGTTTTTCGTCGTCGGAAACTACCTGGAGACCAGCCCGGACCTCGTAAAACGCATGGTCTCCGAGGGGCATATTGTCGCAAACCATACATACCACCACCCGGACATGTCGAAGATCAGCGATCCGGAAAGCTTCGCGAAAGAGCTCTCAAGCCTCGAAACAAGCTACACAGAGATCACAGGAGAGAACATGCGGAAATACTACCGGCCGCCCCAGGGAAAGTACAGCAAAGCGAATCTTCAGATGGCAAAAGCTCTCGGCTATCAGACCTTCTTCTGGAGTCTCGCCTATGTGGACTGGTATCAGGACAAACAGCCCACAAAGGAGGAAGCATTCAAAAAGCTTCTCGGGCGCATCCATCCTGGTGCCATCGTGCTTCTGCACAGTACTTCCTCCACAAACGCGGCGATCCTCGATGAGCTGCTGACGAAGTGGGAGGAGATGAGCTACCGGTTCGGGACATTGGATGAACTTGTCCAGAAGGCTGCTGCCACACAATAGAATGCGCATCATTGGCACGTTAGTGCCTTTTGTGTAATAGGGAATTCCTCGGAATTTCCTATTACACAAAAAGCACCTGCTGCCCTCTAAATTTACAGAGGACACAGCAGGTGTTTTACCATAGCTTATTCACTTTCCGCTGCAACACGCCATCCTGTCCTAATCCGGCTCCACGATCCGGTATCCGACGCCGACCTCTGTAAAAATATACTGCGGCTCCGCAGGATTCTTCTCGATCTTTCTTCTGATATTTGCCATATTGACGCGCAGGATCCGGTTGTCGTTCTTCATGTTCGGTCCCCAGATTTCTTTGATAATATAGTCATAAGTCATGACTTTCCCGGCATACTTTCCAAGAAGACTCACGATCTTATACTCGTTCTGGGTCAGCCCCGCGTCCACACCGTCGATAAACACGCGGTGCTTGTCATAATCGATGGTCAATCCGCCGGATTTAAAAACTCCCGTCTGTCCGCCCGGCTGATTCGGGATCCCAGACCTTGTGTGGCGGATCGCAGTGCGGATCCTCGCGAGAAGCTCGGATGTTCCGAAAGGTTTCGTGATGTAATCGTCGGCTCCGAGATCCAGTGCCTCCACCTTATCCCTCTCATGGGTTCTCGCCGACACAACGATCACCGGCATCGCGGACCATTCCCGCACGCCCTGCAGGATCTTCATGCCGTCCATATCCGGAAGACCGAGATCCAGGATCACCACGTCCGGACACTGGGAGGTCACCATGCTGTATGCCTCCGCTCCCGTCTGCGCAACGATCACATCGTAATTGTTCGCTTCCAGCACTGTCTTGATGAAATTGCTGATCCTCTTGTCGTCTTCCACGACCAGCACTCTGTCTTTAATCTCCATATTCCGTGTCCACTCCTTTCGGCAGCCAGAACATCACTCTGGCACCGCCTTCTTTTCTGTTTTCTGCTTTCATGATTCCGTCGTGGGCTCTTACGATGGTCATGCAGACCGAAAGTCCGATTCCCATATTTCGCTTGGAATCGCTCTCTTTTCCGTCCTCCGACTGGAAACTTCCGTCGAACATTCTCGGAAGAGCGGACTCCTTGATTCCGGCACCGTCATCCTCAACAGAGAATTTCACCTGGTCCCCGTCCTCCGTCACGATCAACCAGATCTTTGTCATACCGTCCGCGTGGAGCACGCAGTTTTCCAGGAGATTTACGATCACCTGCTCGATCAGGATCGCGTCCATAGGCACAAACAGGACATCCTCCGGCACTTTCGGGACTACCTCGATATCCGGGAATCGTTTTCTGAATTTCGTGATCGCTCCGCTGATCACGTCCTCCACCAGTTCATCTTCCTTATCGATCCTGGCGGTTCCATCCCCGATCCTCGTGATGGAAAGAAGGTTTTCCACCATCCGGACGAGCCACTGACCCTCGGATTTCATGTCCTCAAGGAGTTCCAGGATATTTTCCTTCGATAGCGCGTCATAGTTGTCGATGATCCCGGACGCGGAGCCGACGATCGACGTCAACGGGGTGCGGATATCATGGGAGACCGCCCGCAGAAGGTTCGCGCGCATCTTTTCCCGCTCAACCTCCAGCCGCATCTGCTCCTGTTTCTTAATCTGGGTCGTCAGGGCGCTGACGCTGCAGGCCACAGCCAGCATGGCAACGAATGTCAGCGGGTATCCTGTGATCGCAAAGTTCAGTTTGAAATACGGGAACGTAAATACATAGTTCACGCCGAACACAGCGATGATCGATGCGACGATTCCATAAACATATCCATCCGTAAAGCGGGACACAAACAGCACCGCCAAAACGAACAACAGCGGGACGTGCGTGTCTGATTCTGAGATCCGCTGGACAAGAAAACAAAATGCCGTCGCGATTCCCAGGATCCCGAACGCGATCCCGCTGTTCTTTAACACTGATCTGACTTTTGTGCTCATAGGGGAACCTCCGGTTTTTTTATGATCCATGAAGAACAACTGCTGCCATTCTTATCACTTATTCTTCTTTTGGATTCATTATAACATAATTTCTGCTAAAATCGTGTTAAGATTGCAGATAATTTCCCGAAAAGTCACCCGTCTTAATGATATTTGTTCAGATTTCACTGCCGTTTTTTCAAACAGCCAGTCAAACATCGGTGTACAAGGGGTACAAACAAGATAAAATAGAAATGAGGGGCGATAGAGCGGAAATGTCAGATTTTCCACTCTATCTGAACACGGTCGCTGGTGGCCTTGATTGTAGAGATCAAACCATCGGCGGCTTTTCTTTTGTCGTCAAAATCTATGCTGTTCCAGTTATCGAGATAATAGGATAACTTCTTTATCTGCTGGGGAGATATGGTTTCAACGCTCA